>Ga0265338_10002423_pt1 | contig 28050 bp, 25 predicted proteins | sample 42126metaG_FD_193579 | JGI IMG/M metagenome (GOLD analysis project Ga0265338, IMG submission 193579) | Rhizosphere microbial communities from Carex aquatilis grown in University of Washington, Seatle, WA, United States - 4-21-26 metaG | ecosystem: Host-associated > Plants > Roots > Rhizosphere...
CATAACAGGAGCGAATGGGCAACACTGGTCGCAATCCTTGGCACCACGATAAGTCCCTACCTGTTCTTCTGGCAGGCGAGCGAGGAAGTTGAGGAGGAAAAGGCGGCAGGCCAGAGTACGCTTGCGTTGCGCAGAGGGGCGACCTCTGAGGAGCTTTCACTAAGGACAATCGACGTTGGCGTGGGCGCGTTCTTCTCCAATGTGGTCATGTTCTTCATCATCCTTACGACCGCGATCACTCTCAACCGGCATGGAATAGTCAACATCCAGACCTCTCGCGAGGCTGCCCAGGCGCTTCGGCCTTTTGCCGGCAATTTTGCCGCTACTTTATTCACGGTGGGGATAGTTGGCGTGGGTTTCCTTGCCATTCCCACTCTGGCAGGATCCACGGCGTATGCATTCGCTGAGACATTGGGGTGGCGCCAGGGACTGAACAAGAAACTCCGACAGGCGCGCTGGTTCTACGCACTCATCCTGGTTTCGACCGCAGCCGGGGTGGTGCTGGACTTTATCGGAATCAATCCTGTAAGGGCGCTTTACTGGACGGCAGTCATCAACGGACTGTTAGCTCCATTTCTCCTGGTAGCCATCCTGATTGTCGCAGCGGACAAGAAGTTGATGCAGAACCAGCCGAGTTCGAAGCTTGGATGGGTCGTAGTGGCAATCGCCACACTGGCCATGTTCGCCGCTGGCGTTGCGATGTTTGTTGTGTAGGCCACTGGCGGCACGGGTGAGCGATTGTATACAGACGGGTCAAGACGTGAATGAAAGGCTTGGGAAGGCGCGTCAGCGCCGCCGCCGTTCAGTCCTCGCAGCCCGGTCCAACTCTCAAATACAGGCAATCGAAGGACTATTGGCAAGAGGCTTCAGCATGCGCACTATTCGAACATTGATGGCGTTTTTGATCCTGGCTATACCAGCCACATTATTTGGACAGATTGGCATCAGGGTGTCGATCGGTCCGCCGGCACTACCGGTGTACGAGCAGCCGATCTGCCCCGGGGATGGCTACATATGGACTCCCGGCTACTGGGCCTATGACGACAGCGTCTCCGATTACTACTGGGTTCCCGGCACCTGGGTAGAGGCACCGGAAGTAGGCTTGCTCTGGACTCCGGGATACTGGGGCTGGGGCGAAGGCGGCTATTCCTTCAATGAAGGTTATTGGGGAGAATCCGTTGGCTTCTATGGCGGCGTCAACTACGGCTTTGGCTATTACGGCGACGGCTATGGGGGAGGCCGTTGGGACCACGGACACTTCTTTTACAACCGTTCCGAGAGCCACGTGGACGAAACGGTCATCCACAACGTCTACAACGAACGGGTTGGGCACGGCAATGACAACCGCGTCAGCTACAACGGTGGAAAAGGCGGCCTCGAGGCGCGTCCAACCCAGCAACAAGAGGCTTCGGGAAGGGAAAAACACGTCGCGCCTGTGGCTGCTCAAACCGAGCATGCGCAAACTGCGCGGGCCAACCCTGAGTTTCGCGCCTCGGTGAATCACGGGAATCCAGCAGTCAAAACCACTTCAAAACCAGGAGAACTCGAAGCGGCGCCTGTCAGACAACCGGGCGAGACACCCAGGCCCGGAGCCGTTGGGGATGCCAATGCAGGTCGCGCTCCAGTCCATCCCAAGGAACTTCCCCCGATCGCTCGCCCCGCGCCGGTCAACTCCGGGAATCCGTCGGCAGACAAGCGTTACGAGCAGCAGCAGGACAAGTTGATCGCCCAACAAACTCAGGATCGGCAAAACCTCCAGCGGAAGCAAGAGGCCGAACATCAGCAGAAGCCGAATGCCTCACCGGCGCTGGAGCAGAGGCACCAACAGCAGACACAGCAGTTGTCGCAAAAGCACGCCACGCAGCAGCAGAAACTCCAGTCTCGCCAACCTCAGGCGAAACCGGAGAGCCACCCGAAATAGAACACTGATTGTGAGTGAACTCAGTTTCCGGCCGGGCATATTCTGCCCGGCCATCACTTTTGATTAAAAGTCATCGCGCTGCGTATTCTCTAACTGCCGCCATGCACAAGGCAGAATGCGCAGACTGCAGCGGCCCCGGTGCCTGGCTAGCCGTTCGGAACTGCCTCGTTATGCGCTATGAGCCGCTTTGCGGCATCTATCTTGCGAAGACCCCGAATCTTCCATATTCCGTAACAGACGCCGGCGACCATGATGCATACGATCACGCAGAGCAGCGGAGTCGACCATTTCTGAACGCTTGCTCCAGACCACACGCGGACGATCCTGCGTCCGTAGGTCACGCCAAGCCACGCGATGAGAGAGTAACGCAGGGTGCGCGCCGCACCATACACGACGAGGAAGCGTCTGCGCGAGACTCCCCGCGCGCCGGCGGCGAGGATAAAGGGTAACAACGGAATAGGCGGTGGGAGAAGCGCGGGAAGAAAGACCGCGAGGATCCGATGGCGCTCCACCCAGCTGACGATTCGACTCAGGAGACGCGCTGGAACGTAGTGGCGCAGTGCCGCTTCTCCTCCTCTTCTGCCGACATTCCAGGTTGTGTATCCGCCAACGATGCTGCCAGCGATGGCTGATGTGGCGAACAACCACGGATTCCCGCTGTAAGCCACCAGCCACACTAATAACAGGTCAGTGCTGCCGGGTAGCGGCAGGGGGATCACCGACGAATCGACGATCGCAACGGAAAAGAGGCCCAGAAACCCAAGACGTGTAAGCCAATGCGGCATCAGCGGCTGACGTGTTCCGGTCACGGAGCGTGGATCCGAACGTAGTGCAAGCGATCTCACAGACGCCTGGCTCTCCGATGACACGCTACCCACATGGCAGCTCCAGTCATCAGTTGCGGCCCGGAATCAGCAGTACGACATCTGTTGAAGGCAGACGACTGCAACGGCGCGTTGCTGGCACTCGAAGTTGGCGCCGCTCTTGCTGCGACAGGGTAATGTGTCAGCGCCCGACGTGGAATTGCCGGAGGTGATCAAACAGACCATAGAGATTCGCGATCCACAAGACCAGGACGATGACGACCAGGCCATTCAGAAGCGACTTGATCTGTCCCTGCATGGGAATGAACCTGTTCACGAGCCACAACAAAACCCCCGCTGCGACAATTGTTATGATCACGGTGGTAAGCGGCATATCTTGTTCTCCAATCATTATCTTGAAATCCATACGCACCAAGGGCGTTTGGTCTTGAGGTTGCGAGCCCTCCACGCGACGATCAGGGCGAAAACCTGCCCACCCCGAACGGTGTAGGAACTGTGCTGGGTGTCCCGAAAATATCCTTCGCCTTAGCGACGGCGTCTGTTGGTGGATGAACCTTGACAGGGGCCGTGTGGCGACATCTAACTTAGTTTTCCGTTTTCCGGGTGGGGAATCTGAGCAATTCGGCACTAAATCCGATGAGCGGCCGCAATTCGCTTATGCCTTCCCTCCGTTGCCGCATCGGGCCCTATGGTTTATGCACTGGCGGGGTACTGACGTGGGGCGGCCGGCCGGCGTCCGTAGTTGATGCAACACCCGTCGGCGCCGGCGTGTCTGCCGGTATCTCCGTCCCTTGCGGGAAAATGAGGATCCGGATTGATCCTCCATCCGCATCGAGACCTGCGTCCGCCTGCTTGCCCATACCAAGCGTCTTAAGTTGGCTGTCATCAAAGCCAAAGTTCTCGACCAGATACTCGCGTATCACCATCGCCCTGGCCTGAGAGAGAACAAGATCCTTCTGCGTGTCGCCCTCCATGCCTGTGGAAACGACAACCACTGCGACTCCAAACTGAGATTGGGCCAGGAAGTCGCCGGCCGCTCTCAGCAACTTCTGATCCTTCATTCTCGCCGAATCGCGGCCACTGAAGAGCTGCTTGGCTGGGTAGATGAACGTTTTTTCCGCAGTAACTTCAGGAAGCGAACCAATCCTGTTTGCAGCCAGGGCGGCGGAGTCTTCATATCCACGTTTCTTGTAATAACCATTTAGAAAGAAATTGTGTTTCAGTGCTTCCATGTTCTCCTGAAAGTCCGTTACGCCGGCCTGCGCCTCAAGCATGGTTGCATTCAGCGCAGTCGTGGTCTGGTCCAGGTTGTTGTACAGTTTTCTATCGTTCACCAGCGCACCTACTGTTCCCTGGCCGGAGTCAATTTTTGCGCTAACTGAGTTCAGATGGCCGGTCGCCAAAGCAGCACTCTGGATGGCTTGCTGGCTGCTATCCAAAATGTCGTTCGTCTTCTTGAAAAGATCGGCCATCAGGAGCGGCGGCTCACTCCGGATAGTCGCCCCGTCTTTCACATCTGATTGTCCCGCAGATCCAAAGGACAGCGCGAGGAACTGATTGCCCAGCAACCCTTCTGTTTGAATTGATGCCACGGAGTCCTGCTTGATGATCTGATGTGTGGACCTGGCGAGTTCCATGACAACGGTGACTTTATCTCCAGGCTTCGTTGGCAGAACAATGTCTGTTACGGTCCCGCTGTGCACTCCGCCCACTTGCACGTCAGCGCCCTCAGCCAGGCCGGCGACATTGGCGAATTGCGCCTTCAGCTGGTATGTAGACCCAAACAGATACTCCTTGCTCCCGATTATGAAGACCCCCGCCGCCAGAACTGTCAACGTCCCAACGATGAATACTCCCAGCCTCGCCAATCTCGACATAAATCCCCCTACGATTGCTTTAGAAAGTCCCTTACGAATTCGATCTCGCTCTGTTGCAGGTCATCGAACGTACCCTCGATTACCACTTTGCCCTCATGCAACAAAGCCAGGCGCCCGGCAATTGTCTTGGCGCTGTGCAGATCGTGCGTCACCACAATGGACGCCATCTGACGCTCCTTTTGCAGCTTTAGAACCAGGTCGTCAATCTCCCCGGAACTGATTGGATCGAGTCCTGCTGTCGGCTCATCCAGCAGAAGAATCTCCGGCTCAAGAGCCAGGGCTCTGGCCAGGCCAACGCGCTTCTGCATCCCGCCCGAGATATCGCTTGGCATCTTGTCGAGATTTCCCTCCAGGCCCACCTCAGCCAGCATCTGCCTGACCAGATCCGCGCGCTCCGGCTTCGACATGTCTCTCCGATGGTGTTCGAGGGGGAAGGCTACATTTTCAGATACCGTGAGCGAATCGTAGAGAGCGGCGTGCTGAAAAAGGAAGCCCATGCTCTTCCTGATTTCGCTCATTCGATCGAGCGCCAGACCGGCGATATCCTGGCCATGGATTCGAACAGTCCCGGAGTCGGGTCTTTCCAGGCCAATAATGAGCCGCAGCAGTACGCTCTTTCCGGTTCCACTGCGCCCCAGCACGGCCAGCGTTTCTCCGCGATTCACCCTCAAGGTGATCCCATTCAGAACCTGGTGACCATCGAAACTCTTGCTCAGATTCTGGACCTCGACGACCGGCACACCGCTGTCCCGCTTGGCGCCTTCTTGCTTCATCGCATTGTCATAAGCAGTGACCATATTTGTCTCACGCGCATTTCAAGCAGTACTTACGGAAAGAAGACCAGGATGAACTTCACCAGCACGACATCGGCGAGGATAAGAAAGAGCGAGGCCAGCACGACCGAATTGGTGGCCGCTCGGCCCACGCCCGCGGCGCCTCCGCGCGTTCGCATTCCCTGAAAACACGCGATCAGTCCGATGATGAAGCCGTATACCGTTGTCTTGAACGTGGGCGGCAGGAACGAGTTGAAAGTGGCCCCGCTGAATCCGCTCTGGATGAATTGATGAAATGAAAGAGGTTCAACCAGTGCCTGTGCAAACCATCCTGTCAACAAGCCGCAGGCGTCGGCGGCAAGCGTCAACAGTGGCAACATCAGGATGCAAGCTAGAATCCGTGTCGCGGCCAGAAGCCTGTAAGGATTGATGGCAGAGGCCTCGATGGCATCAATCTGCTCAGTCACCTTCATCGAAGCAAGCTCCGCTCCGATGCCCGCGCCCACCCGGCCGCTCACCACAAGGCCGGTAATAACTGGACCCATCACCTGAACCACGGAGTACACCAGCGTCGCAGGAAACAGTGACTTGGCGCCGAATCGACTTAGGCTGTACCGAGCTTCCAGCGAGATCACAACTCCAACTGCCGCGCCGGCCAAAGCAACGAGCGGGAGAGACTTCGATCCGACCTCGTCGAGCTGCCGGATCAGTTCGCGCCACTCGTACGGAGGTGTTATCGCCGCCTTCAGCACTTGCCATGAAAAGACACCCAGACTGCCAAACCACTCGAAAAACCCGCCGAACTGCCGGCTTGCGACTCCCACTACTGACAAGAGAATGCCCGTCTTCCGCAGAGGACGCGAAGGGTGCATGCCGGCAAATGCCGTAGTCCCTCGGTCGCTCACTGTTTCGGCTCCTGAACTGGCGATCCGTGCGCGCTATTCAGATGCATCCGTGACCGCAGAGAGTGGGGTCCGCCATACAGGAATTCAAGCGCAATGTTGCCGCCCATGTATTCCAGCAGGCTGTAGTTGCCCATCCGAAATGCGTCCTTTGCCCCAAAGCGGTTCGGATACCAACCGTAAACAGCAGTCACTGAACCGGCATAGGGCGCGGCAAGCGCAGAGAATGAAAAGACGCGATGGCCGTCCCGACGCCGGTGCCCGGTCAAGGTTGACGTCACAGCGTGGCGCAGCCGTGGAAACGGGCCGCGGCAATTACATCGGTAGTACAACGTATCTTCCTTGAACGCTTCCGCCAATCCGTATCGCGTCGTGGTCCCAACCGCCGCGATGGCAAAGTCCGAACCAAATCTCCTGCTGAACCCCTTAAGGCCCTGGTTCCACTCCGGTGGGGTGTTGGTCCATTGATCGATTCCCGCCGTGAACGCGGCGCCGGCAATGGGATACGGGCCGAATGCATCGAAAACGTAGTTGCCCAACTTAGTTCTCGGCGTCGGCCCTACATACGCCAGGTCTGGATTCGTTGGACTTGTGATATCCGCGGTTACGGCGGAATCTCCCAAAGAGGGCAATGATTGCGCTCTTGCCTGGACGGACATTACTGCAACGATCGCAGCGACCAACAGCAGAAGTACTGCAGGGCGCATTCTCGCTTCGATCGGCCTGGCGATTGGCTGCTCGCCTCTCCAGTTCGCCAGATCCGCGGAGCACGCATATAAATATCTCCGTTCTGTAACTCTCCGGACTGACGTCATCAACGCACCTCAGATGGGACATTGCCTGCACCGGGACAACATGTCTGCCCGTGGCTACGCCCTTAGAAAGTCTTTCAGAGTCGGTACCTCAAAGAATGGTCATATTTGCACGCGTGGTGCAACGCCAGTCGCTGGTTGACTATCTGGATTCGCAAGGCGTGTAGCGTCCTGCAAGCACGCGAAGGCACATTCGCGGAGAATCTCCATCAGGCAGAGCAGAATTGATCAGCTTTGCCCTTGAACTCCGCCGATGATGAAAAGAGGCCGGTGCGAATTGCGGCTATCCCTCGGAATGGGCGCGGCATCCCGCCATGTTGCGCCCGCCTCTTCAAATGGGATGCAACGGACCACAAGGAACACTGAACTTCACTATCGCCGGTTCGCTCCGGCTGGGGTTCAGGGCGATAAGTCCAGGTCCAGTAACGGACTGGGATGAGGTAATGTTTTGATAAGCAACAACGCCATATTCGACTCCACAGCCTTTCTTGCAAATGCGGGCTTGGGTCGGTCAATCGTAGATTTGAAGTCAAAGCAGACGTTCTTTTGCCAGGGAGATACAGCGGACTCTGTGTTCTATCTGCAAAAAGGCCGCGCGAGAGTTACGGTGGTTTCGCAACACGGCAAACAAGCTACAATCACGCTTTTATCTCCCTCCGATTTTGTCGGAGAGGAGTCTCTCGCATCGATCGCCGGCCAGCGCCTGGCCACAGCAACCGCCGTGGGCGCCTGCACGGCACTCAGGATCGAAAGGAGCGAGATGATTCGGGTAATGCACGACGAACCTGCATTCGCCGACATCTTCCTTAAATTCCTGCTTACTCGCAGTATGCGAACCCAGGCCGATCTTGTCGATCAACTTTTCAACTCCAGCGAGAAACGCTTGGCGCGGATTCTTCTTCTGATGGCGGAATTCGGCCGACCGGGTGAGCCGGAAACCCTCATTCCTCCCATCACTCAAGAGACTCTGGCGGACATGATCGGCACTACCCGCTCCCGCGTCAGCTTCTTCATGAACCGATTTCGCAAGCTCGGATTCATTAGCTATAACGGGCGCATTCAGGTGCATAAGTCGCTGTTGAATGTGGTTTTGCTCGATCAATTGCCTGACCATAACGCGCAGAAGCCAGCCATTCTTCCGATTCCCTAAGCTACTTCAGTCCGATTTGTCGCGCATGCACGACAAATCGCTTCGGAGCTGCGCCAACAAAGTAAAAGGGATAGCAGGTTACAAGAGTAATAGCGGATTGCGGCGAGGGCGCCAGGACCTCTATGTCGCTAGGAGCGACAACTTGCACCCAATCCACCTCATAGCGTGAGAGACTTTTCAAGGTCTGAATCTGGATTTGGTCGCTGACACGGATGTCCTTCAGGCTCCGGAAGTAAGTATCTCGATGGCCTGCAATTCCGATATTCCCCGGCTCTCCGGGAAGAGCAGTACCTTGAATGTGCCCAACGCCGAGTTGCAAGGTCTTCGAGCTAGTGCCCTGCAGAATCGCCACCATTATCCCCAGCCTCGGAATTTCAATGCGGCCCAGAACGTCGCCCTCTTTGGCCGAGGCCGTGGGGAGGTTCGCGTTGTGCTGATCTTCCGCTTGCATCTGTCTGTCTAAAGCGGCGCCCGCTGACTCCTGGTAAAGCTTCGCTTGAAGCAGTGTCAGCGCAACATAGGAGAGCGCAAGGGCGCCGGTAATAAATAGAAAACCCCGCGTCCAGCGAAGAAAGGCGCTGCGCCGCATTGTAGATTCCCGCCCCTCCGACACAGTGATCATGGCTGAGCGCCTTTGCTTCCGCTCTCGTGAGCGCCCGGAGGCACTAAGTACCCTGCCCGCGTGCGCACTGACAGGCGCCCACGGTTTCCCCCGCGCGCCTTCACTACAATGGCGCGGTATCTCCCATCCTGCGACGCAACCGTGGGAGTATAGGTCAGGGTGTACTGATTGCGAATGTCGCGAGCAATTCCCTCGCAAATTGCGGGGATGTCCTTGGATGACTCCGGAAAGAAAGCTTCCCCGCCTGTCTCCTTCGCAAACTGCTTCAGCACGCCCGGGTTTGTATCGCCATCCTGTTCGTCGAAGATGCCGATCGCGTAGACGATTGCGGACGACTGCCTGGCCATAGCAAGCACCTGTGCCAGGGTGCGTTTGCTGGCATTGTCGCCCCCGTCGCTGATCAGAATCAGTACTCTCTTGTCGCGGTTGGCCTGCTTGAGGTGATCGAGGCCCGCGGAGATTCCGTCGTACAGCGATGTCTGTCCGGTCGTGTTGATCGCAGAAAGAGCCTGTTCCAGTTGCTCCTGCCGATCCGTAAAGGGCTTGTCACGCGGAAGGCCAAAAGATACGCGGTCATTGAAGTTCACGACAAACATCTGGTCATGGGGATTGCTTGAGCGAGCGAATGCCAGTGCGGCGATAATCACATCATTTCGCTTCGGCGCCATGCTCGCGCTGTTATCCAACAGGATGCCTGCTGCAACCGGAATGTCTTCGCGGCTGAAGTCCTTTACCTGTTGAAGCACTCCGTCCTCATAGATCTGAAAATCGTTCTTGCCAAGGCCGGAAACAAGCGCATTGTGGCGATCCAGGACTGTTGCACTGAGGATCACAAGATTCGCATTGAGCTTGAGAGTGTAGCCGTTGTCCCGGCCGCCCGGCGATGGCTGGGTCACTTGTGCTCCGCAAGCAGCGGGCGTGGCAACCAGCGCAATCAGTGCACTCAGCCACCACCACACAGCTCTAATGTTCCTGGAGATGCGCATGCTGTCAATGAGGGCGCAAGAACAACTAACGTAAGCTTGTCTTTGACTGTGCCACGCGTTTGCGATCGCCTCGCTCATCGCTCCCAGTCCTTTTGCACGGGGTGAAGCAGTTGCTCGGTCACCCGGGCCGAGCACGTATGGGAGGCGACACTGGCGTATCACCTCCCTTCGACTTCTCGGTGCAGGCCCGGCTTGAGGAGTCGGGTGATCCTCTGCAAGTCGCTAGACGTTGTGCTTTAGAAAGCCTGAAAGAACAAAGCCGCCGCCCAGGGTCAGCAGGCCAACCAACCCAATCAGGGGCAGATAGCTGGCTGTTTTAGGCAGGGTGGCGACAGTCGCGGCTACTTCCGGCTGAGGCTCCACAGCAGGTGCGGGCGCAGGCGCGGGTGCTGGAGGAGTCTCCACAACAGCTGCAGTTTCTACCGTTTCGCCGGCCGGAGTGATCGCCTCCACAGGCGCCGCAGTCATTTCTTCAACGGTCGATGATGCGAGCGCCACCGGCGTGGAAAGAATCACCTCATTGTTTACCTTTGCCAGCTCGATGGCTCTGGTCCTTTCGTAAACGAACTGCTCTCCCCATTCATGGCCTGGGTAGAACCACGCCTTGAGGGCCTCAGGATCTCCAGCGGGCCGCTCGTGAAATGTGATAACCGTCTTTTCCGTGGTTTTCAACCGAAGGTTGGGGATTGCGAGGATCGTGGTGAACACGTGGGTTCCGTCCTCGCTGAGGATCTGAACGATATGGCGATCTGAAGGTGAATCCATGAGCTGGAAAATATAGGTTCCGGCCGGCAGGACGTGCTGGCCGACTCCAGGGACTTCGACGGGGCCGCTGAATGTGATGATCGTTTTGTGGTCGCGCGCGTCTGCTTTGGCTTTTGGCGCAGCGATTAAACAGAGCCCGGCAACGCACAGTCCTGTTGCAAATCCTTTGTACAAAGTCATGTTTCTCCGCAGTTCTCTCCGATTCACTTCCACGGCTGTTATTATGCGGCCTCTTATGCTATCGGGATCACTAGAGCTCGCACGCCGGAGAATCCGGCCTCCTGGTCCCGCGGAGTGCTTTTCCATCAGTAGTCTGGCGGAAGCTTTTCATGATTGCTGGTCAATAATGACCGCAGCGTGTACCAAGCTAAGGTTCGATCAAGGGCTCGCGAACACACAAGAGAATCAGCTGCTTCCTCGGCAATCCTGAGCAAAACTGAGCATCATCCGTGATCGCCGTTCTAATATGTGGGGGTTCGGCGCAGCCCACGCTTGAAGAAGTCCCAAACGCCACCACACTCGTTGGCAAGGGACAATCGCAGCCTGGACCCAGGGAAGTTGTTCGCCTTCGTTGGCTAGGGGTCACTGGTTTGGCGGATCACCCGGCGGGCCTGATTTAGTGTTGCTCCGTATTCATAAAGAGAACGTCGTTCTAAATCTCTAACTTATGTACACAATTGACCATACCAGCAGCAGCGCACATGGCACACTAAGTCATCCAGGTAACACTGTGGATGATTTCCAAATGTCAGAAAGAATGTCGCGAATACAACAACCCTAGCAGGCTCTCTCTTTATTGAGCCCCGCGACAAACATCAGCCAGAGCCAATGCGACCTTGTATTGGACTATGGCGCAGCTCTTTGCCTCGAAAGCGTTTCCAACCAGGCCGCTCGTCCGAATGAATTGGCGAAGCAGACCGGTTCAACAATAGGGGGAACTAAGGAAACGACCCCCGTCCATAAAGGTGATGTATGCACGACGCCACGATCCCTGTTTCCCTTCTCCATTCTGCTTCAATGTCTGCCTCGGTGCACATAGGGCCGAAAGTTGTACGGAAGTCTACCGACGCAAGCGTCGTGGCTCGTGCCCAGACTGGCGACCATGAAGCTTTCACCGAACTGTACTCACGGCACAAGAGCCGCGTCTACCGGCTATGCCTGCGCATGGTCGGAAGCGTTCCTCTGGCCGAAGACCTGACCCAGGAAGCCTTTCTCCAGCTTTACCGCAAGATCGCAACGTTCCAGGGCCACGCGGCTTTTTCCACCTGGCTACACAGACTGACTGTCAATGTAGTGTTGATGCACATGCGCAAGAAGGGCCTGAACCTGACTTCGCTGGATTGTGCGATGGAAGATTTCCCTGAGGGGCGCTATGCCCGGAGCTTCGGAACCCTTGACATGAGCCTCGCAGGTTCCATTGACCGTCTGGCCATACAGCGCGCCCTCGAGACTTTGCCTCCCGGCTATCGGGTGATCTTTCTCCTCCACGACGTTGAGGGATTTGAGCACAATGAAATCGCCTCCAGTCTGCGGTGCTCGATTGGGAACTCCAAGTCCCAGTTGCACAAGGCGCGCCGGAGGCTGCGCAGTGTTCTCTCCCCCGAGTTCCTAGTTGAGGGCGCGGCGATCGCCATGTAATGGCAATTATCCGAAGCTCAGGTTTCTCGCTAACTCATTCACTCGTTCGGTTGCGGAGCATATCTTGCGCCCGCGCTGCATAAGGACAACCGAGGTCGCGTCCTGTGGCACGATATGCGGTCGGTGTTATGCGGCTGGCATTTTCTCGTGAGTTCCCTGCTTCTGGATGAGTTCATCGAAGATATCGCGATATCTGATCATCGCGGTTCGAAGTTCTTCCGTGCTCGCTTCGCCTCGGCAGTGCCGCTCCGCGATGGCGTGCGCTACGCGGTAGTCTCCCATCACCTGCGGGTAGGTTACGGAGAAGCCGGCGGTACGCCGTTCAAACCTGCCTCCGGGATATCCGCGGGCCTCAAGGAGCGAGGTGATCAGGTCGTCGGCCTCCATAACCGCGGCTGTGGGGTGGTCGACGAAACGGGATTGCACTGTTTCCCATTCGGCGACAAAGCGCTCCCGCCTGACCGCGCCAAACTCCCCGATCTCCACTTTGTCATTACCGTCAATACGCGCAACGTCCTCCTGCGCAGAGCCATCATCGTAGCCAGGGAGATCGTTCTGTGCCCGAAGGCGACTGCGCGACACGACATGTCCGGCTTTGCGCCGCGCCGGAGTTGAAAAGCCGAGGAAAAGGAAGATAAGCACAATCGCCGCGATGAAGATCTCGATACTCGTGATGTGAAAGGACATTGCGTTCTCCTCTCCGAGGATTCTGCGTCAGAGTGAAAAAGAATTTCCCGGCGAAGGGCTCTGATTTACTTTCGCTTCATCATCCATCCGGCGACCGCACCTACGGCAGCGCCTGCCGCAAATGTAACCGCGATAGTTAGTCCGACGTGGCGTTGGAGGCGGTGAGTTGTCTCATCCAGGAACTGCTCGGCAGCATCGCACCCTTGTTTTGCGGCATGTCGCACTACTCCCACGCCCTCGTCTATCGCATCCACAATTGCCCCGGTTACGCGAGAAGCCTGGCGGGTTGCTTCGGCAATGCTCTCAGTCGTTCTATCTACGACGGTTTGTGACATTGAATCCTCCTATGCCTTTTTCAGGCTGTGGTTGAGACGTTCCCTATTCGTTGACGGCCTTTTGACATCCCGTGTTCGCCGGCAATCGCGGAAGCGGGATCATTCGCGTCCGTCACCGCCACGCGAGTGGGTTCTCCAGCAAGAGACGGATCTTTGACTTCGAGACGGTTGATCTTCACGTCCCACACAAGACCAAGGGTTCGCAGAGCTAATATCGCATACCAATTCAGATCGACTTCGTACCATACGATGCCGTGGCGGGCGGATTGAGGATAGGCGTGATGGTTGTTATGCCATCCCTCCCCAAACGTCAACAGCGCCACCCAGAAGCTGTTCCTGGAATCATCGTGCGTGGTAAAGCGCTGTCGTCCCCACATGTGGGTCGCGGAATTAACCAGCCAGGTAGAGTGGAGTCCGATGACAGTACGGAAGAAAATGCCCCATAGAAGGTACCGCCATCCACCAATAAGGAAGATGAGAACACCCAATACCGTAATCGGCACCCAATGCCATCGGCTGATCCATGAATGGAACCTGTCTCTGCGAAGTTCTGAGACGTAGGGAAGCAAATCTGTTGCGTTGTTGTGCATGGTCTGACCTGTGAGGATCCAGCCCATGTGAGCCCATAAGCCGCCGTCATGTGGGGAATGCGGATCACCGGCCCGATCCGTGTTCTGGTGATGCAAACGATGGGTGGCAACCCAGAATATGGGGCCGCCTTCAAGGGCGAGCGTACCGCAAACGGTCAGACAATACTCAATCCACTTGGGGGTTTTGTAGCCGCGATGCGTAAGCAGGCGGTGGTATCCCATTCCGATTCCCAGGCTCCCGGCAACCCACCATAACAACATGGCGAACAGAAACGCCTTCCAACTGAAAAAGAACAACGCCGCAAATGCGCCAACGTGAAATGCACCTATGAAAAATGTCGTTATCCACACGATGGGCTGTGTAAACGTCTTATCACTCGCCAAACGTCTCATTAAGCGCATATTTCTCCGGTCTGGAGCACTTACCTAACAGACGCCGCTCGGCCCGGCGTCTACACGGCCCACTGTTAGATGATCTCCGCGACTTTGTCCGCCTGTATCGATTCGAGAGTGCGGAGTCTCCATCACCCGCAAAAGGTCTTCCACACTACTGCTCTTTGCATAAAAGGCATCGGCGATCACACCGCTGGGGACGCTGTCTCCGAAAAAGGAGCCGCTCATGGCGATGGCCCGGACGCTGGGAAACCGGCGGCTCACCACGGCCAGCAAGTCGGAGCCTGACATGCCGGGCATGTTGAGATCGGAGAGCAGGATGTCGGGGACCTCTTCGTGCATCTCGGCCAGTGCCGCAAAGCCGCTGTCCGCTGTCCTCACACGATAGCCGAGAGCAGCGAAGACCACCGCGAGGGACATCCGAACCCTCGAGTCATCTTCAGCGATCAGCAACTTTGCTTGCGATAGGGACATGGCTTGCTCCAATCACCCCAGGGGGAGCTAAAAACCAGTCTCCCATGGCCTGAAACTACCGCGCTGATCACTTTTGAACAGGCCGACCGGGATCGCGTGTGTGTCGCGCGACACCACGGACTGGTGTGCCTGCCCACAGAAAGCGATTGGAGCGGAATGATCGTTTCCGCGGTCTGGCATTTGCAGGTTCGCTAAGTTGGAACCTTTCTCTGCGCGGCCCCGTCCTGGTTTACACTTGCCTTGGCGCGCAGGGCGCCACCCGTCCGCGGACAGGACCGAGTCCACCTGTGAAGCGCACTAGCCAGGGTTCGTTATGAACCTCCTTTCTGCCCGGCATAGCGGATTGCGGGCGCGACCACGAAGGAGGTCCGTCATGCCCAATCGTCACTTCCCTGTCCGTCCCAATCTCGAGCAGCTCAGGCGCCAGGCAAAGGACCTGCTGCGCGCCATCCACCAGGAAGATCCAGCTGCTCTTGCCGACCTGCGCGAGTTTTACTCCAGGCCCATTGATCCCGCCTCAGCGCGCCTCGCCAACGCGCAGTTTGTGCTCGCCCGCAGCTATGGCCTCCCCAGTTGGCCGCGTCTCGTCACCGCCTGCCGGATGACAGACGCAATCTGGAGCGGCGACCTTGAAACAGTGCGGGCTCTCGTTACCCGCGATCCGCGCCTCCTTGATGAAGATGCGCGCGGCGTCAAGGGCAACTGGGGACCGCCGCTCTCTTACGCAGCAAACCTGGGGCAGGATGCAATCATCGAGATGCTGCGCTGCCTCGGCGCCACCGATATTGACCGCGCTTTCAATCGCGCCTGTCTTCAAGGCAAAGTCGGCACGGCGCGCAAGCTGCACGCCATCATGGGCAGTCCGCGCCCGGCTGACGATGCGCTCGTCGATCCGGCCTACACGCTCAACGTTGCGGGAACGGCCCTCCTGCTTGAATTGGGCGCGCGCGTCTATGACGAAAACGGACGGCGTCTCGCCCCCGTTGATGTCGTCCTCGAAACCGACAGCCGCAATCTGGAAGCAAAACGTCGCATTCTGGAACTCTATGAGGAGCGCGGCTTCAAGTTCCCGGACACGCCCGTGATGGCGCTGCACCGCGGCCGCATCGATCTGCTGGAGCAACATCTGCGGCGCGATCCGGATCTTCTCATTCGCAAATTCGCGCACGAGGAGTTCTTTCCCCCCGAACTGGGCTGCCACGACGAAGTTCTGGCTACGCATGGCACTCCCCTTGCCGGAGCAACCCTGCTGCATCTTTGCGCTGACTACAATGAAATCGAATCCGCCCGCTGGCTGCTCGCTCAGGGAATGAACGTCGATGAGCCGGCCGGGATCGACTCCGATGGTTTTGGCGGACACACTGCCCTGTTTGCAACTGTTGTCTCGCAGCCGAATTTCTGGATCAATCATTACGGCCAGGCCTCCGATGCGGCCTTCACGCGCCTCCTGCTCGATCATGGCGCCAGTCCCAACGCGCGCGCGTCATTGCGCAAGCAACTCCATCCCGGTTACGGGATCGACGGCCTTCACGAATATCGCAACGTGACGCCCATCGGATGGGGACAGCAGTTCATCTTCAGGAAGCTCGTCGATCCCGAGGCCATGCGCCTGATCGCCGAACGCGGCGGTCAACCGTAGACCAGTTCGATCGGATCGTCGTCTATTTCCCTTAGCAGCGCCGGCCCACTTGTTTTCAGCCGGTGTGAGGCGCGGAACGATGCGTCGCTCCCGAGGGTCCCTCAAGGTCGCAGGCGGCATTCACCAGCGCAATATGCGAGAAGGCCTGCGGAAAGTTGCCCACCAGGCGCTTGCGGCCGGTATCGTATTCCTCTGAGAGCAGGCCAACGTCGTTGCACAGTCCGGTCAGTCTCTCGAAGAGAACCCGCGCGTCGTCCGTGCGACCCAGGGCATGGAGGCTGCTGACCATCCAGAAACTGCAAGCGAGGAACGCGCCCTCACCCGGCGGCAGGCCGTCCTCCGCTTGCGCAGTATCGTAGCGTTGCACAAATCCGTCCCGCATCAGCTCGCGCTCCACGGCTTCAATGGTGCCCCGGATGCGCGGATCGTCCGGAGGAAGAAAGCCCACCTGTGGCATCAGCAGCAATGCGGCATCCAGCTGGTCCGATCCGTAAGCCCGCACAAAGCTGTTCTTCTTCGCATTGAACGCGCGCGCGCAGACCTCGGCATGAATGGTGTCGCGGAGTTGCTTCCATTTATCCACGGGCGCGCAGTAGTTGAGATTCTCGGCCAGCTTGACGGCGCGATCGAAGGCCACCCACGCCATCACCTTCGAGTAGGTAAACTGCTCCCGCCCGCCCCGCGTCTCCCAGATACCCTCGTCGGGCTCTTGCCAGATTGTCTCCAGATGATCGAGGAGCAGCGCCAGAACACGAAAATCGTCCTCCCCGTGAACCGCAATCTTCTTCTGCGCATGGAAGAACGAGTCAAGCATCTCACCGTAAATGTCGATCTGCGTCTGGGCCGCCGCGGCGTTGCCGATGCGCACCGGTCGCGAGCCCTCATAACCGGTAAGCCAGTCCGCTTCCCACTCCACCAGTTGCCGCTCGCCCTTGATCCCGTACATGATCTGAACCTGATCCGGGCTGCCCGCCACTGCGCGCAGCAGCCAGTCCTGCCAGGCAGCGGCCTCGTCGTAGTAGCCGCTGCTGGTCAGCGCCATCAGCGTGAAAGTGGTGTCGCGCAGCCAGCAGAAACGGTAATCCCAGTTGCGCACGCCTCCAATACACTCCGGCAGTGAAGTTGTTGCCGCAGCCACTATGCCGCCGGTTGGCCGGAACGTCAGCGCCTTCAGCGTGATCAGCGAGCGCTCTACGAGTGCGCGGTATTTCCCGCTGTAGCACAGTTTGGCGGCCCACTCCACCCAGAATTCCTCTGCATCATTTAGCGCTTGCTCCGCGTCGATACATGCCGGATCCGGCTCGAACGACTCGCCGTAGGTCAGCGTGAACCAGATGCGCTCGCCCTTGCCCACGGTGAAGTCCGCAACCGTGGCCAGGTTCTCGCCGCGTACCGGCACAGACGCACGCAGCATGGTCAAATTGGGACCGGCCACCGCGCGTATCCCATCCTCGATCCGCGTAACCCAGGGCACGGTGCGCCCGTAATCGAAGCGCAGCTTGAGCTCCATGCGCATGGGCACGCTTCCCTCCATCCCCTCGACAATGCGCACCACGTCCGAGTGGCGCTCGCGGATGGGCATGAAATCGATAAGCCGCACCACTCCATCGGCATGGTGAAACGTAGTCTCCAGGATCAGCGTGTGATCGCGATACTGTCGCGTGGTCTTCCACTCGCCTTCGCAGGGGCAGAGGCGCCAGAACCCGTTCTCCTCGCTGCCCAGCAGCGCGGCAAAGCACGACTCTGAAGCGAAATCGGGCCAGCAGAGCCAGTCAATGGACCCGCGGTTATCCACCAGGGCAGCGGTTTCACAGTCGCCTATAAGTGCGTAGTCCTCGATGCGCGCCGCCATGGTTATTGCTCGCGGTAGTTGCGCATCAAACCGCCGTCAACCACAAACGTCGAGCCGGTGATGTAGGTTGCGTCGTCTGAAACCAGAAATGCCGCCAGCCCCGCCACATCGTCCGGCGTGCCCATCCGGCCCAGCGGAATATTAGCAAGCAATGCGTTCAGCTTGGGCTGGTCGGCAAGCAACGCCTTGTTGATCGGCGTTGCAATGGCGCCGGGAGCCACGTTGTTGATGTTGATGCCCAGCGATCCCAGTTCAACGGAGAGGTTGCGCATGAACATGCGCATACCGCCTTTGCTGCAACAGTACGTAGTAAAGCCGGGAAACACCATATCCTCGTGCACTGAACTGATATTGACAATGCGGCCAGGCTTCTTCGCGCCCCGCAACCGCTGCACAAACCGCTGGGTCAGAAAGAACGGCCCGCGCAGGTTCACCGTCATCACTTTGTCATATTCCTCTTCCGGCGTGTCCCAGAAGTCGGACCGCATTTCCATCCCCGCATTGTTGATCAGGATATCCGCGCTGCCGAATGTGTCCCAGGCCGTATCCACAAGGCAATTCACATCGGCCATTTTGGTCACATCCGCGCGGACGATTCGCCCCTCCCCGCCGGCATCCTGGATGGCCCGCTCCGTCTCCTCGGCACCCTCGGGCGCGCCGACGTAGTCCACAATAACCTTGGCGCCTTCGCAACCAAGCCGTTTCGCAATTCCCTGCCCTATGCCCGTGCCGGCTCCGGTAACAATGGCCACTTTTCCCTTCAATCCGCGCATCCATCCTCCTGAATCCCCAAAAACTCCCGCATGATCGCTTAGATGCGAAAGTGCGTTCGAGGTCGTGTCGCAACGCCGGCTCGCGCTGCACACTGGAGCGATGTGCATCAAGCCTTGCGGCCGCGCGCCATCACCGCCACAGTTCGCTCGGTGTTCGCTGTTTTCGCGGTGGCGCCTCAATCGCAGCCATGCCCATGCATGCTCATAAAGCCCGCCAAAACCGCCCGTCACCCATTTCTGGTTAAAATGCTGTTGAGGAGTGCTCGACCGTCCATGAAATCATCTGTCGCTTCAGCCGACGCAGGAAACAAGGTCCTCACCAAGAACAAGCACCTTATCCGCTGGGTCGAGAAGATCGCCGAGCTCTGCCGCCCTGACGCCATCCATTGGGTCGACGGCTCCCAGGCCGAGTACGATTTCCTCTGCGAACGCCTGGTCGCCTCCGGCACTTTCAAGCGCCTCAATCCCGACCTCTGGCCCGGATGCTATTACGCGCGCTCTTCGCCCGGCGACGTGGCCCGCGTGGAAGACCGCACCTTCATCTGTTCCCTCTCAAAAGATGCGGCCGGCCCCACCAACAACTGGGAAGACCCGTATGTCATGCGCCGCCGCCTCAAGCAGCTCTTCAAAGGCTGCATGCAGGGCCGCACCATGTACGTGCTGCCGTTCAGTATGGGGCCCATCGGCTCGCCCATGTCCGGCATCGGCGTTGAGCTTACTGACTCTCCTTACGTCGTCGTCAACATGCGCATCATGGCTCGAATCGGCGCGCCCGTCTTTGCTGAAATCGACAAAGACGAGCACCGCGTCGTGCCCTGCGTCCACTCCGTCGGCATGCCGCTCAAGCCCGGCGAGCAGGACGTGACCTGGCCCTGCAACGACACCAAGTACATCGTTCACTTCCCTGAAACCCGCGAAATCTGGTCCTTCGGCTCCGGCTACGGCGGCAATGCCCTGCTCAGCAAGAAATGCTTCGCCCTGCGCATCGCCTCCAACATTGCCCGCGACGAGGGCTGGATGGCAGAGCACATGCTCATCCTCGGCGTCGAAGATCCCTCCGGCGAGAAAACTTACATCGCTGCCGCGTTCCCCTCTGCCTGCGGCAAAACCAACTTCGCCATGCTCATCCCCCCCAGGGCCATGAAGGGCTGGAAGGTGTCCACCGTTGGCGACGACATCGCCTGGATCCGCCCCGACGCAAACGGCGTGCTCCGCGGAATCAATCCTGAATACGGCTTCTTCGGCGTCGCCCCCGGCACCAGCAAAAAGACCAACCCCATGGCAATGGCCGCGCTCTCACGCAACTCCATCTTCACCAACGTTGCGCTCACCGCCGACGGCGGCGTCTGGTGGGAAGGCATGACGGACACGCCCCCTGCCGAGTGCGAGGACTGGCGCGGCGAGCGCTGGACGCCGGAAATCGCTACAGAGAAGAACCGCGCTGCCGCGCATCCCAACGGGCGTTTCACCGCGCCGGCTTCGCAGTGTCCATCCATGGATCCTGACTGGGAATCGCCTGAGGGCGTCCCCATCAGCGCCATCGTCTTTGGCGGCCGCCGCTCGCACACCCTGCCCCTGGTCTACCAGGCGTTCAACTGGTCCAGCGGCGTCTACATCGGCGCCACCATGGGTTCGGAGACCACCGCCGCCGCCACTGGCGCTGTCGGCAAAGTGCGCCGCGACCCCATGGCCATGCTGCCCTTCTGCGGCTACCACATGGGCGACTATTTCCGCCATTGGCTCAAGATGCAGCGCGGCCTCGATCACACTCCGCGCGTCTTTAACGTCAACTGGTTCCGCAAAAACGCCGAAGGCAAATTCCTCTGGCCCGGCTTCGGTGACAACATGCGCGTCCTGCGCTGGATCGTCGAGCGCGTGCAAGGCCGCACTCACGGCCGCGAAACTCCCATCGGATGGGTGCCGCGCTACGGTGACATCGACTGGTCCGGCCTCGACTTTCCGCGCGAAACGTTCGACGAACTCATGGAAGTCGACCTCGCCGCATGGAGGCAGGAGATCATCGGCCATGAGGGCCTTTTCATCGAGCTCCATGACCACCTCCCGCCAGAGATGATCTACGAGCGTGAACTGCTTATCTGCCGGTTGTGACAGGGACCCGCTCTTGCCCGCACATCGAATGCGAGGAACTCGGTCTGGCCTTAGTGCCGGTTTCATCCACCCGGTATAATCGCCGCAATGTCCCAAAAGCTGGAATTTGCTCTCACTTTTCGTGACTATTACGATGGACAGCTACTGCACGCCAGACGCGCCTGGTGGCCTCGACTGAACATGTTCATGTATCGCTTTGGATTCCCGGCGTGGGGATTTCTCCTCGTCATCCTTGGCATCGTACTCACAACCCTTGGCACCGCGCGATCTCTTCTCGCAATCGTGTTCTTCGCGGGTCTATTTTTGATGTCCTATCCGGTTTACATGCGCCTCAGGCTCAAGTATTGCTTCCGTCAAACCAGAACAGGAGACGGCAGCATGACATTCGAATTCGATGACACAGGCATTCGCTCAACTACGCAAGGAACCCGCGGTGAAATCGAGTGGAGCGCCATTCGGGCAGTTCGAGAAGACGAGAAGCTCCTGCTCATTTATCTGGCTCCCGCGAAAATGTTCATGATCCCCAAGCGAGTCTGTACTCCAGGCCAGCTTGAAGAGCTTCGTCAGCTTTGTAAGTCGCGAATCACCCCGCATCACTGAAACTTACGCCCTCGTCCGATCGAAGAATTTGGCACGGCAATCTAATTGCATATACAATTAGCCATGAAGATCGCCTACGACCCCGCCAAGAACGAACGCAATATCCGGGAACGTGGGTTGTCCTTCGATCGCCCGGCAGACTTCGACTTTGAATCGGCATTCTTTTACGCGGAGTTTCGCAAAGGAGAGACTCGGCGCGTAGCCATCGGCTATCTCGACGGCCGGCTTCACCTGCTCTGCTACATTCCAAAGCCGGACGGACTACGAGTCATCAACTTCCGCAAAACCAACGCCAGGGAGGCAAAGAAATATGGCAAAGCGCAAACCATTGATTGATGCGGATGGCGAAGTGCGCGAGCTGACTTCGGAAGAACTGCGCCGTGCTGTTCCCTTTTCCGCATTGCCTGAAGACGAGCAAAAGGTTCTCCTGTCCCTTCGCCGGCGCGGTCCGCAAAAGGCCCCAAGGAAGACTCCCGTGTCCATCCGGCTCTCCCCGGACGTCGCTGAAGGTCTCCGCGCGACCGGTGCCGGCTGGCAAAGCCGCGCTGACGACGTGCTGCGCTCCTGGCTGAGTAAGACGAGTATTCGTGCGAAGCGAGGCTGAGACTCTCATGACTTCCAAGATCGGATCGTGGGACGCTTCCAGATTCCTCACCACGCCCGGCCGCATCGCCGCTTATCTCGAGGCTGCTTTCGACGATGGCGATCCCTCGCTCATTGCCACCGCTCTTGGTGACATTGCGCGCGCAAAGGGAATGACCCAGCTCGCTGCGGAAGCAGGCGTCACTCGCGAGGCACTCCATAAAGCCCTCTCGCCCACCGGCGATCCGCGCCTGTCCACGCTCCTCGGCGTGATGAAGGCCCTTGGTATCAAGCTGAAACCACGAGCCGCCTGATCCGGCAGCATCGGAAATCCGTGCCGGCAAATCGTCTTGCTCCGTGCCGCTGAATTCGGATCCCGCTTTTCCTCAGGAAACGCTCAAGAAAACCATTTTGACTTGACAACTTTTTAAGTTATCCTAAATAGTTCCGCGCCAGTCCTTGGAGCCGGTTCGCGAAAGCGGGCAAGCTGTTCAAATCAAACCTCGACGGGACACCGTACGAGGAACGCTCAACCTATACCCCTCGGCGGCCGCTCACGCGTTCGCTTTTTTTGCCATCTGCATGCAGAGGTTTCATATGCCATCTTCAGATCGCCGCCCACGTGTACCTGAACCGCAAGGCCTCTATCATCCGCAGAACGAGCACGACGCCTGCGGCATGGGTTTCGTCGCCAGCATCCGCGGCGAAAAAAGCCACGACATCATCCGCAAAGGGCTTGAGGTCCTCATCAACCTCACCCATCGCGGCGCTGCCGGCTGCGATCCTGAAACCGGCGACGGCGCCGGCATCCTCATCCAGGTTCCCCACGTCTTCTTCGCGCGTGAATGCGGCGAGCTCGGCATCCAACTGCCTGAGGCCGGCGCCTACGGCGTCGCCATGTGCTTTCTGCCCGTCGACAAGCACAGCCGCCTGCAATGCGAGGGCGCCCTCGAGCGCATCGCCCAGGAGGAAGGCGCCGCTGTCATCGGTTGGCGCGACACTCCGGTCAACGGCGACGCCATCGGCCGCGAGGCCCGCAACTCCCAGCCCTACATCGAGCAGCTCTTCGTCCGCCGCCCCCAGGGCATGGACGAGGAAACTTTCGACCGCCTCCTCTACCGCATCCGCCGCCGCGCGGAAAACGAGATCGCCGCCTCCGAAATCGAGGGCAAGGAAAATTTCTACGTTCCTTCGTTCTCCTGTCGCACCATCATCTACAAGGGCTTGATGCTGGCCCCGCAGATTGAAAAGTTTTACTTCGAGCTGGCCAATCCGCTCGTCACCAGCGCGCTCGCGCTCGTCCACCAGCGCTTCTCCACCAACACTTTCCCCAGTTGGAAGCTCGCTCATCCTTACCGCTACATCGCCCACAACGGCGAAATCAACACCATCCGCGGCAACGTGAGCTGGATGAACGCGCGCCAGTCCATCCTCAACCACCCTCACCACGGCGACAAAATCGGGCACCTCTATCCCGTCATCGTTCCCGGCGGCAGTGACTCCGCATCGCTCGACAATGCCGTCGAATTCCTCTACCAGTCCGGACGCTCGCTCCCTCACGTCATGGCCATGCTCATCCCTGAGGCCTGGGCCGGCAACCCTGACATGGATGAGGACAAGCGCGCCTTCTACGAGTACCACGCCTCGCTCATGGAGCCGTGGGACGGCCCCGCTGCCATCGCGTTTACTGACGGCCGTGTCATCGGCGCCACCCTCGACCGCAACGGCCTGCGCCCCGGCCGCTACATCGTCACCAAGGACGACCTCGTCGTCCTCGCCTCTGAAGCCGGCGTCATCGACATCCCCGCCGAGGACATTCGCAAAAAAGGCCGCCTTCAGCCCGGCCGCATGTTCCTCGTGGACACCGCGCAAAAGCGCATCGTCTCTGACGCTGAAGTCAAAAAGCTCCTCGCCGCGCGCCAACCCTACGGAACCTGGCTCCAGGAGCAGCAGGTCACGCTCGACCACATCCCCGAGCCCTCGCGCACCATCGCCTCCAATCCTGAAACCCTCCTCCGCCGCCAGCGCGCCTACGGCTACAGCGAAGAGGATCTCCGAATCCTGCTCGCGCCCATGGGCGCAAAAGGCGAGGAGCCCGTCGGCTCCATGGGCACGGACACGCCGCTCGCCTGCCTCTCTGACCGCCCCCAGCCGCTCTTCAATTACTTCCGCCAGCTCTTCGCGCAGGTCACCAACCCGCCCATCGATCCCATCCGCGAAGAACTGGTCATGTCGCTCATCAGCTACATCGGCACAGAGCGCAACATCCTTGATGAGACGCCGGAGAATTGCCACACCCTCAAGCTCCCCCATCCCATCCTCACCAACCGCGATCTCGAAAAACTGCGCCGCGTCTCCTCCGGCGATCTGCTCGCCACCACCCTCCCCGCGCTCTTCCGCGCCGAGGACGGCGAGCGCGGCCTCAAGCAGGCTCTCGACGACCTCAGCGCCCGCGCCTCCCACGCCGTCGCCTCCGGCTACACGCTCCTCATCATCTCTGACCGCGGCGTCGACCCCACCTACGCGCCCATCCCCAGCCTCCTCGCCATGGCCGCCGTTCACAACCGTCTCGTCCGCGAGAAGACCCGCACCCAGGTCGCCCTCATCATTGAGAGCGGCGATCCGCGCGAAGTCATGCACTTCGCGCTGCTCATCGGTTACGGCGCCAGCGCCGTCAACCCCTATCTCGCCATTGAGACTCTGCACGACCTCAAGCGCCGCGGCCTCCTGCCCCACAACATCACCGGCAATCAGGCGGAAAAGAACTTCATCAAGGCCATCAACAAGGGCCTGCTCAAAACCTTCTCCAAAATGGGCATCAGCACCCTGCAAAGCTATCGCGGCGCGCAGGTCTTTGAGGCCGTCGGCCTCAGCCAGTCCCTCATTGACAACTACTTCGCCGGAACCGCCTCGCGCATTGAGGGCATCGGCCTTGACGTCCTCGCCCGCGAAGCCCAGATGAAACACTCCTACGCCTTCCAGCCGCTCACTGAATCTGAAACCGAGCTCGTGGTCGGCGGCCACTACCAGTACCGCATCGACGGCGAGTACCACCTGCTCAATCCGCAAACCATCAGCAAGCTCCAGCACTCGGTGCGCGATAGCAATCCCAAAACCTTCCAGGAGTACACCGATCTCATTGACGACCAAAGCCGCAACCTCTGCACGTTGCGCGGCCTGCTCAAGCTCAAGTACCTTGACCACCCCATCTCCATCGACGAGATCGAGCCCGCCAAGGAGATCGTCAAGCGCTTCACCACCGGCGCCATGAGCTACGGCTCCATCAGCAAAGAAGCTCATGAGACCCTCGCCATCGCCATGAACCGCATCGGCGGAATGTCCAACACCGGCGAGGGCGGCGAGGACGAAGCCCGCTTCAAGCCCGATGCGAACGGCGACTCCCGCCGCAGCGCCGTCAAGCAGGTGGCCAGCGGCCGCTTCGGCGTCACCACCAATTACCTCGTCAACGCTGACGAACTCCAGATCAAAATGGCCCAGGGCGCAAAGCCCGGCGAAGGCGGCCAGCTCCCCGGCCACAAGGTCGACGAGATCATCGCCGCGGTGCGCCACTCCACCGCCGGCGTCGGCCTCATCTCGCCTCCGCCGCATCATGACATTTACTCAATTGAGGATCTGGCCCAGCTCATCTACGACCTCAAGAACGTCAATCCCCGCGCACGCATCGCGGTCAAGCTCGTCTCTGAGGCCGGCGTCGGCACCGTTGCCGCCGGCGTCTCCAAAGCCCACGCTGACGTCGTCCTCATCTCCGGTGACAGCGGCGGCACCGGCGCTTCGCCCCTCAGCTCCATCAAGCACGCCGGCCTTCCCTGGGAACTCGGCCTCGCGGAAACTCAACAAGTCCTGCTGCTCAACGACCTCCGCTCCCGCATCCGCGTGCAGACTGACGGCAAGCTCCAGACCGGCCGCGATGTCGTCATCGCCGCGCTCCTCGGCGCTGAAGAATACGGCTTTGCCACCACGCCCCTCGTCGCCATGGGCTGCATCATGATGCGCAAATGCCACCTCAACACCTGCTCCGTCGGCATCGCCACCCAGGACCCCGTCCTCCGCGCCCGCTTCACCGGCCAGCCGGAGCACGTCATCAACTTCTTCTTCTTCCTCGCCGAGCAGATTCGCCAGCACATGGCCAAGCTCGGCTTCCGCACCATGGACGAAATGATCGGCCGCGTCGACAAGCTCGACACCGTCCTCGCCGATTCGCACTGGAAAGCGAAAGGCATCGACCTCAGCTCCATCCTCTACTCGCCCACCCTGCCCTTGCGCGTCTCCCGCCGCCGCATCAAAGCCCAGGACCACGGCCTCGAGCACGCCCTCGATCACACCCTCATTGAGAAGGCCGCCCCCGCGCTCAAATCCAAAAAGCCCGTCAAAGCCAGCTTCCCCATCCGCAACGTGCATCGCACCGTCGGCGCCATGCTCGGCGGAGAAATCGCCCGCCGCTACGGCTCCGCCGGCCTGCCCGACGAGACCATCCACTTCAAGTTCACCGGCTCGGCCGGACAAAGCTTCGGCGCATTCGTTCCCTCCGGCGTCACCCTTGAGCTTGAAGGCGACTCCAACGACTACCTCGGCAAAGGTCTCTCCGGCGGCCGCATCATCGCTTACCCGCCGCGCACCTCGCCCTTCCTGCCTGAGGAAAGCATCCTCGTCGGCAACGTCGTCCTCTACGGCGCAACCAGCGGTGAAGTCTACCTCAACGGCATCGCCGGCGAGCGCTTCGCCGTCCGCAACTCCGGCGCCACCGCGGTCGTCGAGGGCGTCGGCGACCACGGCTGCGAGTACATGACCCGCGGCCTCGTCGCCGTCATCGGATCCACCGGACGTAACTTCGCCGCCGGTATGAGCGGCGGCATCGCTTACGTCTATGACGACGCCGGCGACTTCGCCACCCGCCGCTGCAACAGGGCCAGCGTCGATCTCGAATCGCTCGAGCTCGAAGAAGACATCGCCACCCTCCGCGGCCTGCTTGAAAAACACCGCGACCTCACCGGAAGCCCGCGCGCCGCATGGATCATCGATAACTGGGCCATCGCTCGCGACAACTTCATCAAAGTCTTCCCGCTTGAGTACAAACGCGTCCTCGGCATCGCCCGCAACGACGCCGAACACACAACTTCATCTATCGCGCCAGTCACAGCCGCTTCATCCACTTCACCCAATCCGTCGTTTGCAGCGGCAACTGAAGCCAAGACCGCTTAGAAGGCTTTGTAACAGGGCACGACTTTAGTCGTGCTGTAAGAGAGCAGATCTCTTCAGAGGTGTCATCCTGAGCGAAGCGAAGGATCTGCGGTTGTTCTTAGCAATAGCGCCGGAACATAATTCCGTCGCGGTTAATGACGAAATCCCGCGCCGTAGGCGCAGAGTTTGTTAGCCCCGCGCTTCAGCGTGGGGAATGAGATCGAGAATGGACCCCAGCCCCGTAGGGGCGACGGTCGCGAACGCTTTGTAACCGCAAAGGCTTTGTAACAGGGCACGACTTTAGTCGTGCTGTAAGAGAGCAGATCTCTTCAGAGGTGTCATCCTGAGCGAAGCGAAGGATCTGCGGTTGTTCTTAGCAATAGCGTCGGAATGCAATTCCGTCGCGGGTAATGACGAAACCCGCGCCGTAGGCGCAACGGTTGTTAGCCCCGCGCTTCAGCGTGGGGAACGGGATCGAGAATGAACCCCAGCCCCGTAGGGGCGACGGTCGCGAACGCGTTGTAACCGCGAACGATTTGTAACAGGG
>Ga0265338_10002424_pt1 | contig 28039 bp, 20 predicted proteins | sample 42126metaG_FD_193579 | JGI IMG/M metagenome (GOLD analysis project Ga0265338, IMG submission 193579) | Rhizosphere microbial communities from Carex aquatilis grown in University of Washington, Seatle, WA, United States - 4-21-26 metaG | ecosystem: Host-associated > Plants > Roots > Rhizosphere...
CTTCCGCTGTCGAACGGCGACTCGAAGAACAGCGCCATCAAACAAGTCGCGTCCGGCCGCTTTGGCGTGACGAGCCATTACCTTGTCAACGCGCGTGAACTGCAAATCAAAATGGCCCAGGGCGCCAAACCGGGTGAGGGCGGCGAGCTGCCCGGCAAAAAAGTTTATCCGTGGATCGCCAAGACCCGTTTCACCACGCCGGGCGTCGGTTTGATTTCGCCGCCGCCGCATCACGACATTTACTCCATCGAAGATCTGGCGGAATTGATTCATGATTTGAAGAACTCAAATCGCAACGCCCGCGTGAGCGTGAAACTCGTTGCGGAAGTCGGCGTTGGCACCATTGCCGCCGGCGTCGCGAAGGCGCACGCGGACGTGGTGCTCATCAGCGGCCACGACGGCGGCACGGGCGCGTCACCGTTGTCCTCGATCAAACACGCGGGCGCGCCCTGGGAACTGGGTCTCGCCGAGACGCACCAGACGCTCGTGCTGAACAATCTGCGCAGCCGCATTTACGTTGAAACCGACGGCCAGATGAAGACCGGCCGCGACGTGGCGGTGGCCGCGTTGCTCGGCGCGGAGGAATTTGGTTTTGCGACCGCCCCGCTGGTGGTGCTGGGTTGCATCATGATGCGCGTCTGCCATTTGAACACGTGCCCCGTCGGGGTGGCCACGCAGAATCCGACGTTGCGCGCGCGGTTCACCGGCGACCCTGATTACGTTGTGAATTTCATGCGGTTTGTGGCGCAGGAACTGCGCGAGATCATGGCCCAACTCGGTTTCCGCACGCTCAACGAGATGATTGGACGCACGGACAAATTGGTTCCGTGGAAGGCCATCGAACATTGGAAAGCGAAGGGACTCGACCTCACGCCGATTTTGCATCAACCGGAAGCCGGGCCGGAAGTGGGCCGTTACCGTCAGATTGACCAGGATCACGGCCTGGAAAAGTCGCTGGACGTGACGAAACTGCTCGCAATTTGCGAACCGGCCATCGAACGCGGCGAGCGGGTTCACGCCGATTTGCCAATTCGGAATGTCAACCGCGTGGTCGGCACCATCGTTGGCAGCGAAGTGACGAAGAAATACGGCCCGAACGGGTTGCCGGAGGACACCATTCATCTCAAATTCACCGGCAGCGCGGGCCAGAGCCTCGGCGCGTTCATGCCGCGCGGCATGATGATTGAGCTCGAAGGCGACGCCAACGACTATTTTGGCAAGGGTTTGAGCGGCGGCAAAATCATTGTTTACCCGCCCAAAGGCTCGACCTTCGCTGCCGAGGAGAACATCATCATTGGTAACGTGGCGCTTTACGGTGCGACGGGCGGCGAAGTGTTCGTGCGCGGCATGGCGGGCGAACGTTTTGGCGTGCGCAACAGCGGCGTGAGCGCCGTCGTGGAATCCATTGGCGACCACGGTTGCGAATATATGACCGGCGGGCGGGTGGTGGTGATCGGCCGGACCGGACGCAATTTCGCGGCAGGCATGTCGGGCGGTGTCGCCTATGTGCTTGATGAAGCCGGCGATTTTTCCACGCGCTGCAACCAGGATCTGGTGGGCCTGGAGAAACTTGAAGCCGCCGACGAAATCGAGGAAGTCTGGAAATTGATCCAGCGGCATCAGGCTTATACGAACAGCGCGCGGGCGGCGAAAGTGCTGGCCGATTGGAAAAAGTTCGTGCCGAAGTTCGTGAAGGTGATGCCAAAGGATTACAAACGCGTGCTGCAGGCCATGAAGAAGGTCGCCGAACAGGGCCTGAGCGGCGATCAGGCCGTCATGGCTGCGTTCGAGGAAAACATCCGCGATGTGGCGCGCGTCGGCGGCGGTTGATTTACGTTCAATTTAACAAATCTGAAAATCTCAAGATGGGCAAACCTACAGGATTCATCGAATATCTCCGTGAGCTGCCGAAAGACCGTTCAGCGGCGGAGCGCATTGCGGATTGGAAGGAATTTCACTTCCACATGGAGGAGAAAAACCTTCGCGAACAGGGCGCGCGCTGCATGGATTGCGGCATTCCCTTCTGTCACACCGGCACGCTCCTCAACGGCATGGCCAGCGGCTGTCCGATTCACAATCTGATCCCCGAATGGAACGATCTGGTCTATCGCGGCCTGTGGAAGGAAGCTTTGGAGCGGCTGCACAAGACGAATAATTTCCCCGAGTTCACCGGCCGGGTCTGTCCGGCGCCGTGCGAAGGTTCGTGTGTGCTCGGCATCAACAACCCGCCGGTGACGATCAAGAACATCGAGTGCGAAATCATTGATCACGGCTGGGAAAATGGCTGGGTGATGCCCGAACCGCCCAGGGTCCGCACGGGTAAAAAGGTGGCGGTCGTCGGCTCCGGCCCGGCGGGGCTTTGCGCCGCCGCGCAGCTCAACAAGGCCGGCCACCTTGTCACCGTCTTCGAGCGCGAAGACCGCCCCGGCGGACTGCTCATGTACGGCATTCCGAACATGAAGCTCGACAAGGAGCAGGTCGTGCTGCGCCGCATCAAACAGATGGAAGCCGAGGGCATCCGGTTTGTTTGTAATACCGATGTCGGCGCGAATTATCCGGCGGGAAAATTGTTGAAGGAATTCGACGCGGTGATTCTGGCGACCGGGGCGACCAAACCGCGCGATCTGCCCGTGCCGGGCCGCAATTTCAAAGGCGTTCATTTCGCAATGGATTTTCTCACCGCGAACACGAAAAGCCTTCTCGATGGAGAGAAAAACGGCAGTTTCATTTCCGCGACCGGCAAGGATGTCGTCGTCATCGGCGGCGGTGACACCGGCACGGACTGCGTGGGCACGGCGATGCGCCACAGCTGCAACCGCCTCGTTCAGATTGAGATTTTGTCCAAACCGCCGCTGGATCGCGCCGGGGACAACCCGTGGCCGGAATGGCCGAAGGTTTACCGCCTTGATTACGGCCAGGAGGAGGCGGCCGCGAAATTCGGCGCCGATCCGCGCGTTTATCTCACCACGGCAACGAAATTTGAAGGCGATGCGAGCGGTCACGTCAAGGCCGTCCATGCCGTGCAAGTGCAATGGGAACGGAACGAGAAGGGACAGTTTATTCCCAGGCATGTTCCCGGCACGGAGAAGGTTTTGCCCGCGCAACTCGTCCTGCTGGCCATGGGCTTTCTTGGCCCGGAACCGCTGTTACTGGAAGTGATGGGCATCGAACGGGACGCCCGCAGCAATGCCAGGGCCGAGTTTGAGAAATACACGACAAACCTTAAGGGCGTTTTTGCCGCCGGCGACTGCCGGCGCGGCCAAAGCCTGGTGGTGTGGGCGTTCAACGAAGGTCGTGGTGCCGCGCGCGAGTGCGACCGTTATTTGATGGGGCACACGGATTTGCCGTGAGGAACCGTTGCCGTGTGAAAACAACTTTGCTATTTATCACGTCATGGCGCACGTTGACCGCATGACGCAGCCGCTCGCGCTCGTTTTTTATGAGAAGCTGATGCCGGGCAGCCAGTTGGTGAACCGGCTGCAGGATCTGAATTATCGCGTTCAGGCGGTCAACGATCTGGCGTCACTTCAGCAATACGCGCGCAACGAAGGTCCGTTGCTGGTGATCGCGGATTTGGCCGGGCGCGAAGAGGTTTGCCGCGTTATTGCGGCGTTGAAGGCGGATGCCGCCACGCACCACATCCCCGTGATCGCCTTCGCCGGTGAACCGGTGGCAGAATGGCAGGCGGCGGCGCAAAAGGCCGGGGCCACGCTGGCGGTGAGCGAGGCAGCCATCATCAATTACCTGCCTCAGTTGCTGAATCAAGCGTTGCAGATGGAATGATGGCGCCGGTTATTATCAAATATTAAAATTGTGTTGAAAACTTGTGCTTGACGCGGGCGTGATAACTATTTATTGTCGCATTCAACAGGCATGAGTGACACTGAAAAGTGACTACAGGCACGGCTGGTTTCAGTCGTGTCTTTTTCGCTTAGTAATCGCGCCTCGGAAGTCAGGAGAGATTATGGCTAGTGGCAAAGTCAAGTGGTTCGATAATAAAAAAGGGTTTGGGTTTATCGCCCAAAATTCCGGGCAGGACGTGTTCGTGCATCATTCGTCCATTGTTGGTACGGGATTCAAAACACTGAACGAGGGAGACGACGTTTTATTCGATGTCGTCGTCAGTGACAAAGGGTTGAAAGCCCAGAACGTTCAGCGCGTACACCAGCAGTAACTAAGCCGTTGTCGGAATAATAGTTGAGCGACCCCGGGGATTTGGTTTCGCCTTCGGCGGTTGAGGAGGGTAAGGTGTCTTCATGGTGGATTCACGTGTGACGCGGATTGCCAGCCTTTATCTGCATGTGCCGTTTTGCGCGCAAAAATGCGCGTATTGCGCTTTTTATTCCGAACCGTCCAAGGGCGACCTGGTGAATCGCTACGTTGCCGCGCTCGTGCGCGAGTTGGAAATCGTCGCCGACGATCTCAAGCCCAAAACGGTTTTCTTCGGCGGCGGCACGCCCTCGCTGCTCACGCTTCACCAATGGGAACAAATCCTCCAAGCCATGGAGCGCTTGAATCTGCTCGGCGCGGAGGAATTCACCGTCGAGTGCAATCCCGCCACCGTCTCAGCCGACAAGGCAAAACTGCTCCGTGACTTCGGTGTGAATCGCATTTCGATGGGTGTCCAGTCGCTCGACGAACCATTGCTCGAACGCCTGGGGCGGATTCATACCCGCGAGATGGTTTTCAAGTCCTTCGACGTTTTGCGGCGGGCCGGCTTCGACAATTTGAATCTGGATTTGATGTTCGCCATCCCCGGCCAGACGCTGGGCATCTGGCGGGCGACGCTGGCGGAAGCCCTGGCGCTTGGCAGCGAGCATTTGTCCAGTTACGAGGTCATTTACGAGGACGACACGCCGCTGTTTGCGCAACTGCAGGCCGGTGAATTTGATGTGGACGAGGACCTGGCCTGTGCGCTGTATGAGGAACTGGTCGAGCAAGCCACCGCCACCGGCTTCAGGCAATATGAAGTTGCCAATTTCGCGCGCGATCACTCCGAACTCCGAACTCCGAACTCCGAACTCCCATTTTTTGCCTGCCGGCACAACGTCAACTACTGGCGCGGCGGTTCGTTTTACGGACTGGGTCCGAGCGCAACGAGTTATGAGCGCGGCGTGCGGACGAAAAACTGGTCGAACACGCAGCTTTACTGCGGGCAATTGGAAAAGGGAGCCCGCGCCATCGAATCCCGCGAGGAATTGCCGCCGTTGAAACGCGCCGGGGAAACCGCCGCGTTCGGTTTGCGGATGAACACGGGCTGGCCGTTTGAGGAATTCCGGCGGGTGACCAGCTTTGATTTGCGCGAGGGGTGGTCGGCGGACATGGACCAACTGGCTGACCGCGGCTGGGCGGAAATTTCACCGGACAGGTTTCATCTCACGCGACAGGGACTGCGCTTCGCGGATGCCGCGGCCGAACTGTTTCTGCGCTGAACCTGGTGAAGGGGAAACCCTTTCGGGTTCCATCACTTGCTTAATCCGCCGCTTTTGAAATTTCCCCGCCGGCCATTTCAATTCCCTTGCCCAACTTTTGAATCGCGAGAACACCGGCAAAAACGGAAATGGCCCCGCAGGTCAGGTAAGGCAGCATCGGGATGCGCAAATAGAGCGTCGCGGCGAACAGCGGGCCAAGGATGCGCGCCAGGGCGCCGGCGCTTTGGGCCACGCCGATGGTGGCGCCCTGTTCGTTTGCGGGCGTAAGGTTGGAAAGCAGACCGAACACCGGCGCCCGTGTCAGGCTGGAACCGATGGCCAGCAATGCGAGTGTCAAAAGCATTTTAATCCAAGGCCAGTCGGCCAAACGCAAAACCGCCAGCCACTTTAACTGGCCTTCGCCCTTGATGAACGGCAGCAGCGCCAGACTGACGCCCGTCAGCACGAGGCTCAACGCAATCAGCTTCGGCTCGCCGAATTTTTTCACGAGCCGGCCAATCACACCTCCCTGGATCAACACCGCGATGACTCCGCAAAAGACAAAGACCGAAACCACGGTCATGGCGGGTTTGGTTTCGTCCACGGTGATGCCCAGGTTGAAATTGTCGTTCACCAGCAGCGGCAGGGTGGTTTCAAAACAACTGAAGGCAAAGGTGGCCAGGAAAAAAATCAGGATCAGCATGCCGATTTTCGGCTGGGCCAGCGTGTGCCCCCATTGTTTCAACCGCGGCCGGTTGTTCGCATGGCCGGAGGCCGGCTGAAGGCTCTCGGCCAGAATGGAGAAGGCCAGCAGGAAATTGGCCGCACAGAGCGCCGCCGCGGCCCAACCCGGACCCGTGGCCCCGAAAAACTTCAGCGCCAGCCCGCTGATGGCCGGGCCGAGGATGAATCCGAGCCCGAACGCCACGCCGATCAACGCCATCCGCTTTGACCGGTTTTCCGGCGGCGTGATGTCGGCGATATACGCCTGGGCCACGGTGATGTTGGCGCCGCAAATGCCGGCGAAAACCCGCGAGACGAGCAGCGCCCACAGCGCGGCGGCGTGATTTTCAAAGCCCGACCCGATGGCAAACAACACATATGACAACGCCGCGCCGGCGGTGCTGACCAGCATGACGGGGCGCCGGCCGATGTGATCGGACCACCGGCCCAAAACCGGCGCGAAGAGGAACTGCATGGCGGAAAACGAGGCGATGATGGCGCCGATGACGAAGCCGCCCGCGCCGTAATGCCGGCTGTAAATCGGCACCAGCGGCACGACGATGCCGAAGCCGATGAGGTCAATGAAGACCGTCAGGAAAACGACGAGCAACGATGGCTTGTGATTCATGTTTGCAACGAGTGGGAATTCTAATTGCCGTCAGAAGCGAGTCAATTGTTCCAGCCAACTTTTTTCGGCGAATAACTTTGTGAATTGATTGCGAACGAGTATTTGGAATTCCCGCTTGTGGCCGGTTTAAATTAGCGGTCTCCTGTCCGCATGATTGATTCCGTTTCCGAGACCGCCGGGGCAACGGCGGATTTGAAAAAGGCTCCGCGCCGCAAATCCGCAATCCGCAATCCGCAATCCGCGTTGGTGGATCGGTTGCCGCCGCATTCGCCCGAGGCCGAACAGGGCGTTTTGGGTTGCGTGCTGCTCCTGCCCAACGAGTGCATGGGCGAGTGCATGGAGAAACTCAAGGACGGCCGGGAGGTGTTCTACGACCTGCGGCACCAGACCATTTTCGAGACGCTGGTGGCCATGTATGACACGCGCGAGGCGATTGATGTCATCACGTTGCAGCAGCGGCTCAAGGACAAACAACTTCTGGAACAGGTGGGGGGCATCGCATATTTGTCGCAACTCCAGGACGCCGTGCCCAGCGCGGCAAATTTGAGCTATTACCTCGACATCGTTCGGGAAAAATTTCTGCTGCGGAAGATGATTCAGACCTGCACGGATGTTGTCGGGCGGGTCTATGACTATGAAGGGGAGGTGGACGCCCTGCTGGATGAAGTTGAGCGCGACGTTTTGAGGATTTCAGAATCGCGGGTGCAGGGCGAAATGCTGACGACGAAGGATCTGGTCAGCAAGGCCATTGGAACGATTGAAAATTTTTTCAGCCGCAAGGGAACGCTCACCGGGCTGGCGACGGGTTTCATGGATTTGGACCGGATGACGGACGGTTTGCACGGCAGCGAAATGATCGTAATCGCGGCGCGGCCTTCGATGGGCAAGACGTCGCTGGCGATGAACATTGTGGAGCACGCTGTGCTGGAGCAGAAACTGCCGGTGGGTGTGTTCAGCCTGGAAATGAGCGCGGAAGCGCTGGTGCTGCGCATGATGTGTTCCCTCGCGCGCGTGAATTTGCGGAGCATTCGCGAGGGGTTCATGAGCGAATCGGACTTTCCGAAACTGACCAGTGCGGCGGGCAAGCTGGCGAGCGCGAAACTGCTGATTGACGATTCGGCGGGCCTCTCGATTCTGCAACTGCGGGCGCGGGCGCGGCGCATGTGGCAGCAACACGGCATCAAGCTTTTCGTGGTTGACTATCTGCAATTGCTCCATTCTACTGGGCGTCGAGCACAGGAAAACCGGCAGCAGGAGATTTCGGACATCTCCAGCGGCCTCAAGGCGCTGGCGAAGGAATTGAAGGTGCCGGTGCTCGTGCTCAGCCAGTTGAATCGCGAATTGGAACGGGACAAAAGCCGCAAGCCGCGGCTGAGTGATTTGAGGGAATCGGGCGCGATTGAACAGGACGCCGATGTGGTTGGTCTGCTGTACAAGCCGAGCGCCGGCGAGGATGAGGAAGCCGGCTTCGGCGATCCCGCAGAGCGGGACGATGGCGTGCCGGTGAATTTGCTGATCGCCAAACAACGAAACGGCCCGACGGGCGATATCAATCTGACATTCTTGAGGCCTTATACGCGATTTGAAAGCGCAGCCAAAGTCAGCGATGAAGATGTGCCGGTGGACCGATAGACGATGAGATTATTTTTTCGCCTTTTCGGAATATGCCTTCTGTTGGGCTGCGCGCCGGTCGTGTGGTCGCAAACCACCGGGCTCAAAATTGACCGCGTGGACATCAAGTACGTTGGCCCGGCGTCGGTCAGCGAGCAATTCATCCGTTCCAACGTCCGCCTCAAGGCGGGTGACCTTTACCGCCCCGCCGCCACCGAGTCGGACATTCGCAATCTCTACACCACCGGACAATTTTACAACATTCGCGTGAGCCTGGATCAGGCGGCCGATGGCGGCCTGGTGATCACCTATATCGTTCAAGCCCGGCCGCGCCTGACGGACATCAAAATCGAGGGCAACAAAAAGTTGAGCGCCTCCAAAGTCCGGAAAAAGATCACCGTGAAGTCCGGCGAACCGCTGGACGAACAAAAGTTGTTCACCGTCTGCCAGGAGATTCAGAAACTTTACGAGAAATACGGCTACGCCGGCACGAAGGTCAAATACGTGGTGGACGTGGATGAAAACGCCGGGCGCGGCACGGCGACATTTCAAATCACCGAAGCCCCCAAGGTCAAAATCGTCAAGGTCGAATTCATCGGCGCGGCGGCGTTTTCCCAGCGGGAATTGCGAAAACAGCTCAAGACCCGGCAGCGCTGGATGTTTTCGTGGCTGACGGGCAGCGACGTGTTCAAGCAGGACCAGTTTGAGGATGACCGGGACGCGCTCACGGTATTTTACCGCAGCCACGGTTATCTCGATTTTGAAACCAAGGACGTGAAATTCGAGCACCCGACGCCCAACACCATGGATATTCGTTTTTTTGTTTTTGAAGGAAGACAATACAAGGTCGGCTCGGTCAAATTCACCGGCAACAAGATCTTCAACGACGAGGAAGTTCACCGGGGGCTGCAATATGTTCACGACTTTGAGCGTCTCCGGGGCAAACTCGGCCCGCACGGGCTGCCGATGGATGCCGGCGACATTTTCACGCCCGACGGCCTCGACAAGGATTTGCAGGCCATCGAGGATTTTTACGGCGGCAAAGGCTACATCAATGTGAAACAGGGTCCCACGCTCCAGGCCGGGCGCATTCCGAACGTGGACACCGGCACAATGGATTTGGAATTTCAAATTGACGAAGGCCAGAAATATTCCGTTGAGCGGATTGACATCCACGGCAACTCCAAGACCAGGGACAAGGTCATCCGGCGCGAGCTGGCGATTGCTCCAGGCGAGGTCTTCGACATGGTGCGCGTCAAAATCAGCAAGCAGCGGCTCGAAGGCCTGGAATATTTTGACAAGGTGGAGGCGCAGCCGGAACCGACCGATCCGTCGATTGCCGGACGCCAGAATCTGGTCGTGAACGTGGAGGAACGCAACACCGGTAAAATCACGCTCGGCGCGGGGTTCAGTTCGGTGGATTCCCTCGTCGGTTTCGCTGAAATCGAGCAGGACAATTTTGATTTGTTCCATCCGCCCACGTTCACCGGGGGCGGCCAAAGGGCGCGGCTCTTCATCCAACTGGGCAGCCAGCGGCAGGACTACGAACTCTTGTTCAGCGAGCCGTGGTTTATGAATCGCAAGCTCAGGCTGGATGTGGACCTGTTCCGCCACCAATGGGACTTTGAAAGTCCCAACAACATTTTTAATGAAAACCGCACCGGCGCGAGTGTGAGCCTGACGCGCGCCCTGTGGAGCGATTTTCTCATCGGCACCGTTGGCTACACAATTGAAGATGTGGGCATTTCCTTGAACGGTGGGTGGCATGACGAGGAGGCGGGAGTTTTTCCAGGCCCGGATATTCTGGCCAATGTGCCGGACGCCATACTGCAACAAACTGGCGATCATTTGTTTCATCACTTCACTGCCTCGCTTGCCTATGACACTCGCAACAGCACCCAGCTTCCCAATGGCGGTCAGCGGACGGAATTTGACCCGGAATTTGTGACGGGCGACAGTACGTATTACAAACTGGAACTCAAATCCGCGTGGTATTTTCGTGGTGTGTTCAAAAGCCATGTCATTGAATTGTCCGGACGTGCGGGTGTGGCGGATGGTTTGGGAAGCGAAGATGTGCCGTTTTATGATCGTTATTACCTCGGAGGTCTTTACTCGTTGCGCGGCTTCAAATACCGGAACATCGGCCCGCGTGACCCGTTGTATGGCATCCAGCCGGCGATACCCGATGAACCAATTGGCGGCGACAGTTACTGGTTTGGTTCCGCTGATTACTACATTCCAATCATTCAACAGGCTGGTGGTGTCAGCCTGCGACTGGATCTCTTTTACGACGCCGGGGCTGTCGGTACGCAGCCTTATTCGTTCTCCGGAAGCCTTAACGACGACTACGGCATCGGCCTGCTTTTGGACATTCCCCACCTCGGTCCCCTGCAGTTGTACTACGGCATTCCCATCCAACATGATCAGTTCAACGGCAGCACCGGCAAGTTCCAATTCGGATTCGGCTACCATCGCGAATTTTAAGATGAACCGCGTATGAAAAAGATTTTGACGTTGAAATCAGCCCTCGCCGGATTGGGGTGTGCGGTTGCAGTGAACCTGTTTGCGCTCACACCTCCATCGCAAACACCGGTGGCGCCTGCCCCCGCGCCGTTCTATTTCGAAGCCTGTCCCGGCCCGGCGGGCAGCCCGGCGCAATTCGTCGCCCGCGGACGGGATTACCTGTTTTTGATTTCACCCGCCGGGGTGCAACTCAACCTGCAAAAAACCGACGCGACGGCGCAAAAAAACTCCTCACGAACGGTGCGCCTGCAATTTATGGGGGCCGGTTCGCAGGTGCAAATTCAGGGCGCCGACGAACTGCCCGGCAAAATCAACTACCTCGTTGGCAACAATCCCGCGCAATGGCATACCGGCTTGGCGACGTTTGCCCGGCTGCAGGTGGAGCAGCTTTATCCCGGCGTCAACCTGGTTTACTACGGCAACCAGCGGCAGCTGGAATACGATTTCACCGTTGCGCCGGGCGCCGACCCGGAGGCGATTAAAATTCGTTTCGAGGGGATGGACAAGATTTCGATTGGCGCCCAGGGCGAATTGATTCTGACGCTGGGCGGGGATGAAATCCTCCAGCCGGCGCCGATGATTTATCAAATGGTTGAAGGCGCGCGTAAAACCGTTGCCGGCGGCTACCATCTCCTGGACGCGCACACGGTTGCATTCAGGATTGGTCAATATGACCATGAACTGCCGCTGGTGATTGATCCCATCTTGAGTTATTCGACTTATTTTGGAGGCAATTCCAGCGACACAGCCTGGTCGATCGCCTTGGACACGAATGGTTTCATCTATGTCGCCGGGCAGACGCTTTCCACACAAATTAATGCTACAAACCAATTTTCCACTCCGGGTGCGTTTCGGACAAATTATCAGGGCGGCGTCCAGGTTGGGGACGCGTTCGTAGCCAAGTTTGACAACCTCGGTACCAATCTGATTTATCTCACCTACCTTGGGGGCAGCGGCGACGACGCAGCTTACGGATTGGCCGTGGACGCCGGAGGTCATGCCTATGTTGCTGGCGCCACGGACTCGGCAAATTTTCCCATCAAAAACGGCATTTACACCAACATCAGCGGGACTTTGAATCCTCATCTTGGGCTTTATCCTGCCGACGGTTTTGTTGCAGAGTTGGATCCCAGCGGTTCCAATTTGGTATACTCGACCTATCTCGGTGGTGTAAACGCAGACGCCGCCTACGGCATTGCCTTGGACTCATCAAACAACGCCTACGTCACCGGTTTCACGTACTCAACGAATTTTCCGACAACCCCCAACGCATTCCAAAAACACCTGTCGGTCACCAATTGGGCTTACCAGGCTTATTTCAACGCCAATGCGTTTGTGACCGAAATAAGTGCCGGCGGCTCAAACCTGATTTATTCCTCCTATTTGGGTGGCACCAACTTTGACCAGGGCACAAGCATAACCGTTGACAATTCCAATTACGTGTATGTGACCGGCTTCACCGCCTCGACGAATTTCCCGACCACCAATGCCATCTTTGAACAATTGGTCCAGACGAACCTCAGTGGAACCAACCAGGTGTTAATCACCAATTTCTTTAACGGTTCTTTGCTCAATGGCGCGACAAACCTGACTTCAACCTACGACGCGTTTGTAGCCAAATTCGCGCCTTCCTGCACCAGCCTGGTCTATTCCACTTTTCTCGGCGGCACGAACTACGACATGGCCAACCACATTGCCGTGGACGGTGCGGGCAACGCGTACGTGACCGGCTGGACGGTTTCCACCAATTTCCCCGACACGGTCACGGGGCTTACCAATTTGTACAACGGCCTGACCAATAACTTGATCGGGTTTTTCCCGTACATCACCAACGCCTTCCTGACGCAAATCACATGGACCGGCACCAACGCGGCCATCGGCTATTCGGCGGTTTTTGGCGGAACCAACTTTGGCATCGATGTTGGCTACGGCGTGGCGCTGGATCCGTCCGGCAACGTGTTTGTGGTTGGCGCCTCTTCGACGACCAATTTTCCGATGTTCAACACCCCGGGACTGCTCGGCACTACCAATGCCGGCGGCAGCGACGCCTTTGTGATTGCGTTCAATACCAACTGTTCCGCCATTCTCTATTCGGGGTATTTGGGCGGCTCAGGCAATGACTACGGCTACGGCATTGCCGTGGACTCTTTTACCAATGTCTACATTGCCGGCGCCACTTTCTCGCCAAATTTCCCGGTGTTCAACGCGCGGCAGACCTCCCTCAACGGCCCGAGCGACGCCTTTCTGGCCAAAATCGGTTGGACGGTGCTGCCGCCAGTGATCACCACGGAGCCGCCGACGAACCAGACGGTGGGGGCGGCAGCGAATGTGATTTTTGCCATAACCGCCACCGGGACGGCACCCTTGAGTTACCAATGGCAGTTGAATGGGACGAATCTGGTGAATGGGGGAAGCATCAGCGGCGCAACCAACGCTTCCCTGGCCATTTCCAACGCGCTGACGATTTATAGCGGAAACTATCTGGTCATCGTCACGAATTACGCTGGATCAGCGACCAGTTCAATTGCGGTCCTGACGGTGACGAATGTCCCGCCGTCGATCACATCACAACCGACGAACCAAACGGTTGGAGTGGGTTCGACCGCGACTTTCTTCATCACCGGATTCGCACCGCATCCGCCCTACTTTTTTCAATGGCTGAAGGACGGGACAGACCTGACGAATGGAACAACCGGCAGTGGTTCAATCATCAGTGGCGCAACCAACTTTATAGTGACCATCACCAATGCACAGACGAGCGACGACGGCGGCTACTCGATCATCATCACGAATTACCAGGGATCGGTGACCAGTTCCGTCGCTGTCTTGACCGTGGTTTCTTTCCCCATAATCACGGTGCCGCCGACGAACCAGACGGTGGGGCTGGCATCAAAGGTGACTTTTGTTGTCACTGCCGTCGGAGCGGCGCCGTTGAGTTATCAGTGGCAGGTGAACGGAACGAACCTGGTGAATGGGGGGCGCATCGGTGGTGCAACCAATTTTATACTGACCATCACCAATGCGCAGATGAGCGATGACGGAGGTTATTCGGTCATCGTCACAAACAGTGTCGGGTCGGTAACCAGCTCCCCTCCCGCGGTCTTGACGGTGCTGACGTCGCTGGGTTTCACGGGCATCACGGTCGCGGGTGGCGGTGGGGGCGGTTTCATATTGAGCGGTGGCGGCGGGACGAACAACGGCACCTATTTCGTGCTGACCTCGACCAACCTGGTAACGCCGTTGAGTTTATGGACGCCCGTTGCCACCAATCAATTCGGCGGCCAGGGCCAGTTTATTTTCACCAACCTGCCGTCCACCAACACACCGCAACTGTTTTACATCCTGCAAATGTAATTGCCACGATTGCCAGGCCGGGGTTTGCCCCCGTCAGTTTTCAGTTGGCGTCCACCGGAAATTCTGTTTTCCTATTCCCATGAAGAACGTTTTGCGGATCGTTTTGCCGGCTGTTTTGTTGATGACCCTTTTGAGCAGTTCCGCCCTGGCGCAGCAAAAAATCGCCGCGGTGGACATGCGGAAGCTCTTTGATGGTTACTGGAAAACCAAGCAGGCCGAAATCGCGCTCAATAACCGCAAGGCCGAACTCGACAAGGAGGACCGCGGGTTCCTGGATAATTTGCAGAAAGCCAGGGGTGACTATCAAAAACTGCTGGATGCCGCCAGCGATCAGGCCATTTCCGCCGATGAGCGCGACAAGCGCAAACAAGCCGCCGCCGACAAATACACGGAGATCAAGGATTCGCAAACGGCCATCGTGCAATTCGAACGCCAGGCACAAACCACCCTGGCCTCGCAAACCCAGCGGATGCGCAGCGATGTGCTCAAGGAAATCAAAGACGCCGTGACGGCCAAAGCCAAAGCCGCCGGCTATACCATGGTCTTTGACGCCTCAGCCGAAACCGTCAATCAAACGCCGTTCATCCTATATTCCGACGGTCAAAACGATTTGACCGCCGCGGTCCTCGCCCAGCTCAACGCCGGCGCGCCCATAGACTTGACCAAGCCGGAAGAATCGGTTGTGCCGCCGCTGACCATCAGCACCAACAGCCCGTAAGGGGATGGTTTCAGCTCGCGCTGAGCCGCTTTACCGGTTTCTCAAACAACAGCCGGTGGGCGTCGTCCAGAATTTCCGGAATCCTTCCGGCAAACGGGCTGTGCCGGAGCACGGGCGCCAAATCCAGTGTGCGCGCCTGGGCCGCGTTCTGGCCGGGAAACCAATGTTCGGCCTGGCCCAGCAGGTTGTAACGCATTTTGCCCCACGCCACCAGGTCGAGCGATTTTGCATACGTCCAGAGCCGTAAAATCTCCGAGACGTTGATTTCGCCGGGCACGTCCTCGAAATTGGGCAATCCCTCGAACCACCGCGCGCACCAGTCCGCCCCGAGCACGCGCTCCATTTCCGCGCGCAGCCGTTTTTCAATCGGCGCAATGGTCCCGGGAATTTTGTCGTAAAATTCCAGCGCGCGAACGTGCTCGTCAAAATCGCCCGGTTTGCTGGCCCCGCAACTGAGGGTGTGAACCTCCTTCCGCGCCAGGCAGTAAAGATCGTTGAATTGGATCGGCGACAGCGGCGCGCACAGTTCCACCAGTTTCTTCGGCGGCTCGTAAAGTTTCCCGCCCTTGTCATTCGGGCTGATGATGAACACGCCCAGGTCCAGCCGGTGCGCGGCTTCAACTGCCGCCCAATTCAAATCGTTCACAAAATACCAGTGGACATTCAGATAATCGAATTCGCCGCTGTTGACGGCTTCGAGAATGATGTCCGTGGTGGCGTGCGTGGAAAACCCGATGAACCGGGCACGACCCTCTTTTTGCAGGCGGCGCGCGACGGCGAGGCTGCCGTTTTTCCTCAACGACCAGTCGAGCAGCTCGCGGTTGTTGATGCCGTGCAGCGACAGCAAATCCACGTGATCGAGCCGCAGGTATTTCATCGAAGTCTCGAAGATTTCGAGAAATTCCTCCGGCGTGGCGCAGGGTTTGACCTTCGTTTGGACGATGATTTTCTCCCGCGGCAGTTTCGGCAGCACGCTGCCGAGTTGCATTTCCGAGGTGCCGTAGCCGCGCGCGGTCTCAATATGGTTGATGCCGAGTTCCAGGGCGCGATGAATGATCGCCTCGAGGTTTTCCTGGTTTTCGCGCGGGATTTGCTTCGGTTCCACGTCCTCCCACTTGAACTGGTAGCGCATCCCGCCGCAGGAAAACACCGGCAGCGCCAGTTCCGTCCGGCCAAAACGACGATATTTCATTGCGCCGAAAATAGGTCGCGTTTGCGGCAATGGCAAGCGGCGGACAGGTTAAATTCGGAAAAATCAGGCTTGCTCCCGGGCACCGCCAGCCTGTATAGTCTTTGCTCTTTTGTAATAACGATTTTATGCGACGACCCAAAGGCATCAAAACCAAGAAGTCCGTGGCCAAACGGTTCAAGATAACGGCCACGGGAAAAGTGTTGCGCTCCAGCGCGGGCCGGCGCCATTTGGCCCAGAGCAAAAACCCCAAACGCCGCCGCCGGCTTCGGGGCTTGACCGCCGTGGATCCCACCGATACGTACCGCATCACGCAAAATCTGCCGTTCAGCCACTGATTTCCCGAATCCGAGCCCAGATGCCAGAACCCAGTTCCTAAATTTTTATGCGAGTTACCAACGCCCCCGCCTCCCGCAAACGCCGCACCCGGATGATCCGCGCCGCCAAAGGCTTCCGGATGCGCCGTTCGAAACTTTACCGGTACGCGTCCGACGCCGTGGATCATGGCCGTCAATACGCCTACCGCGACCGCCGCGTCAAGAAACGCACGTTCCGCTATCTCTGGCAGATTCGCATCAACGCCGCCGCCCGCGCCGCCGGCCTGACCTACAGCCGGTTCATGGAAGGGCTCAAAGCCGCCAAATGCGCGCTCGACCGCAAGGTCCTGGCTGACATCGCGGCGCAGGATGCCGCCGCGTTTGCCGAGCTGGTGAACGTTGCCAAGGCCGCGCTGAAGAACAAGCCCGCCGCCAGCCTGGCCAAGGCGTAACCATCCCCCATTTCCGGTTTCAAGCGGGCGGCTGGCGACAGCCGCCCTTTTTCTTTGTTCACTGAAAACTTGAAACTTGAAACTTGAAACTCGACACTCATTCCCCATGTCACTGCTGAACGAAATCGAGCCTTTGAAGCAGGCCGCATTGAATGAACTGAAAGCCGCGCCCGACCTCGCCGCGCTCGAACAAACCAAGGGCGCGTGGATCGGGCCGCACGGCCGGTTCACCGCGCTGATGAAACAGCTCGGCACGCTGTCGAAGGAGGAAAAGCCCGCCGCCGGCAAACTCATCAACGCCGCCAAGGTCGAACTTGAAGCCGCGCTCGCCGAACGCCGCGGCGAACTCGAACTGAAAGCCGCGCTGCCGAAGGAACCGGCCGATTTCAGCGCGCCCGGACGCCGCCGCGCGTTGGGCAAACTCCATCCGCTGACGCAGGTGACCGAGGACATTGTCCGCGCGTTTCGCAAGCTCGGCTTCGCGGTTGCCGACGGACCGGAAATCGAGGACGAGTATCATTGCTTTGACGCGCTCAACACGCCCGCCGACCATCCCGCGCGCGATACGCAGGATACGTTTTACTTAAATGTAGCCCAGCCGTCCCGGCTGGCCGGTGCAGGCGGGACGCCTGCGCTACTCTTGCGCACCCACACCTCCTCCGTCCAAATCCGGGTGATGAAATCGCAGCCGCCGCCCGTGCGCATCATCGTGCCGGGCCGCGTCTATCGCCGCGACAACGCCGACGCCACGCATAACCCGACCTTCCAGCAGATTGAAGGGCTTTACGTGGACAAAAATGTCACCGTCGGCGACCTCAAGGGCACGGTCGAATTTGTCTTCAAGGAATTGCTTGGCGAGGAGACAAAAATCCGGTTCCGGCCGCATTATTTCAGCTACACCGAGCCGAGCTTCGAGATTGATTTCAGCAACGCGCTCGTGAAAAAGCTGGGCAAAGACTGGCTGGAGATTGCCGGGTGCGGCATGGTGCATCCGCAGGTGTTCGAGAACGTCGGCTACGACCCCGAAATCTGGACCGGCTGGGCGTTCGGCTTCGGCATCGAACGCATCGCCATGATTCGCTATGGCATCAACGACATCCGCCTCTTTTACGAAAATGACGTGCGGTTTTTGAAACAATTCTGACGATGCAGAACGAACTCGATATCGTTCGTGACGTTTCGCAGCGGCTGGACGCAGCGGGCATCGGCTACATGCTCACCGGTTCGATGGCGATGAATTATTACGCCCAGCCGCGCATGACCCGCGACATTGATGTCATTGTCGCGCTGCGTCCCGATGATGCCGGACGCGTGGTGAAATTGTTCAGCCCGGACTACTACATTTCCCGCGAAGCCGTGGATGGTTCCATCGCGCATCAATCGCTGTTCAACCTCATCCACAACGAAAGCGTCATCAAAGTGGATTGCATCGTCCGCAAGCAGAACGAATATCGCCTCCACGAATTCAACCGCCGGCAACGCATCAAAATTCAGGACTTCGAGACGTGGATTGTCAGCAAGGAAGACCTGATTCTCTCCAAACTTTTTTGGGCGAAAGATTCGCGCTCGGAAACGCAGCTCGGCGACGTAAAAAACCTCGTCGGCACCGGCTGCGACCGCGCCTACATCGAACGTTGGACGGCGGAACTGGGTTTGACTAACTTGTGGAAGGAAATCGCATGACTGACACCTCACCAGAAATCGCCGCACTCGTCCGGCAGAAACTGATGGCGCGCTCCGCCGAGGAACGCTTCCTGATGGGCGTGCGGATGTTCGACGCGGCGCGCGCCATGACGCTGGCCTCGCTGCCCGCCGGGCTTTCAGCGGAAGAATTGAAACGCCAGCTTTTCCAACGGCTTTATGGACAACCGATGCCATCTTAGCTATCCAAAGCGCAATCGAAGATTCTGTTCATGATGTTGTCTAAAAAAACATAGCTCATCTCGCTCGAAATAATTTTTTAAATGAAAGTCACCCTCAACTGGCTCAGACAATACGTTGATTTCGACTGGTCACCCGAGGAATTGACCGGGCGGCTGACCCTGCTCGGTCTCGAGGCCGAAAACGTCCATAAAATCGGCGGCGAATTTGAGGGCATCGTCATTGCCCAAATCCTCACCCGCGATCCGGTGCCCGGTTCGGACAAGCTCTCCGTCTGCAAGGTCAACGATGGCAAGGGCGAGCGCACCATTATTTGCGGCGCGCAAAACCACAAGCCCGGCGACAAGGTTCCGCTTATCCTGCCGAATTTTGCTTTACCGCTGAAGCCCGGCGACAAGGAGCCATTCGTCATCAAGGAACGAAAGGTCTTCGGCATCACGAGCCAGGGCATGATGTGTTCACCGCAGGAACTGGGCCTGCCGGACAAGGTGGACGGCCTGCTGATTCTTCCCGCTGACGCGCCCATCGGCAAACCTTTTGCGGAATATCTCGGCCGTGCCGGCGGTGACGTGGTTTATGATTTGGAAATCACGCCGAACCGGCCGGATTGGAACAGCGTCATTGGCATCGCCCGCGAAATCGCGGCGGTGACAGGGAATAAGCTGAAAATTCCGGAAGTCAGCAGCCAGAAGTCAGAAGTCAGAGCGGAAAGTTTGGTCACGGTAAAAATCGAAGACGCCGAACTATGCCCGCGTTACACGGCGCGCGTCGTTAAAGGCGTAAAAATTGGTCCCAGCCCGGATTGGCTCCGAACCACGTTGGAGAAGGTGGGAATTCGGAGCATCAACAACGTTGTGGACGTGACGAATTACGTCATGCTGGAAACCGGCCAGCCGTTGCACGCGTTCGATTATCATCTCATTTCCCGTAGCCGCGTTTGTGAAAACGCGGATGGTTCGCAGCCGTCGAATCCGCCGTCTCATGACGGCGGCTGCAAGCCAACCATCATCGTCCGCCGGGCGAAAGGCGGCGAAAAGTTCAAGACGCTCGACAAGGTCGAACGCACACTCACGAACGAAATGCTGTTGATTGCCGATGAACAAAAAGGCATCGCTTTGGCCGGGGTCATGGGTGGCCAGAACACGGAAATTAATGATTTGACCAAGGACGTGCTCATCGAGAGCGCCTATTTCTCGCCAACCAACATTCGTCGGACGAGCAAGGTACTTGATTTGCGCAGCGAATCGTCCTACCGGTTCGAACGCGGCGCGGACATCGGCATTTGCGATTGGGCAAGCCAGCGCGCCGCCCAATTAATTCTGGAAACCGCCGGTGGTCAGCTGGCCGAAGGTGTCGTGGACGCTTATCCGAAGCCGGTTGAACCGAAGCAAGTCACATTGCGACATCACAAGGTCAACGAACTGCTCGGCATCCATTTGAAGCCGGAGGAATGCGAGTTTTATCTTGGCCAGCTCGGACTGAAGATTGCCAGCCATAAGGTGCGTCCGGTTGGGGCGAGCGGCCCGCCGGAGCCGGTAACGTTTCTCATTCCCACCTACCGCGTGGATTTAAAGCGCGAGGTGGATTTGATTGAGGAAATCGCACGCCTGCACGGCGTCGAAAAAATTCCCGCCACGCCGCCACGTGGCGCCATCGGTTCAAATGATTTCGATTCCATCCACGACCAGATTGCGGAAGCCCGACGGATTTTAAGCGGACTGGGATTGAACGAAGCGCAGGGGCAAACACTGATCGCGAATGCAGAATGCAGAATGCAGAATGCAGAATGGGCGGCTTTGGCCAATCCATTGAGTTCGGACATGGACGTGTTGCGGCCAAGTTTGATGCCCGGATTGATTCATTCGCTGCGGCACAACGTCAGCCGCAAGAATTACGACGTGGCGTTGTTTGAGGTGGGCAGAGGATTTACCCAGGGCAGGGACGCTTCGCCGAAGCGCCCGGGCGGCTCGGCGAGCCTTCCCTGCCAGGAAGAACGCCGGGTGGCCATGGCATTGACGGGCCAGCGCAGCCTGCCGTTCTGGAGCGGTGCCGACCGGGAGGCGAAGTTTGATGCCTATGATTTGAAAGGATTGTTGGAGGAGTTTTTGGAGCAATTCGGTTTGCGCGGTATGACCTTCCAACGCCGGTCCGAACCATCAGGATTATTCCTCGAATCGGCCACGATTCAGCTTGGCAGGCAAACGCTCGGAGAATTTGGCCAGCTAACACCCCTGCTCGCAAGGAAATACGATTTGCGGGACGCCGTGTTGCTGGCGGAACTGAATCTGGATTTGTTGCTGGCGCGGCGGAATCCGGCCAAATCATTCAAACCTTTGCCGCAATTCCCGGCCATCCGCCGCGACGTGGCGATGCTGGTGCCGGAGGCGACGACCCATGATGCTGTCTCGCAAATTGTGAAGCAGACGAAGCCGGCCAATTTGGACGCGGTCGAGTTGTTTGACGTGTTCCGCGGGAAAAACGTTCCAGCGGGCCAAAAGAGCGTGGCCTACGCATTCACCTATCGGAATGCCGAGCGCACGTTGACGGATGCGGAAGTGAACACGGCGCACACGAAAGTCGTGGACGCGCTCAAAGCGCAGTTGAAGGCGGTGGTACGCGAGTAATTTGCAGCCGCGCCGGGGGTAACGCGTGGTCCTTCCGAATATCTTGCCCGCGTTTTGGCAAACGCAGCTACGGGTTGTTTTCGACAGCGAACGGCGGCATCGGACAATCGAGCGTGTCGGCAATGGCGCGGAGCAGTTCGGCTTCGGCTTCCAGAATGACGCCATCGGCGCCAACGGTGTGAATGCAGGCTTCAATTAAATTCTTTTTGATCGTGGGCACGGCCTGGACGAGACGGTTGAGCGCTGAATTTATCTGGTTCACGTCGCACTGTTCGGGCGGGAGCAACACCAGGTCGGTTTCGTCTGGCGCGCGCAAATACGGCATGCCGGTCGCAAACGCCTTTTGAATTTCCGCGGCATCGCTGCTCCCCACGTTCGCCAGCGCCGAAAGCAGAACGGCGCAGTCCGGCACGAGCGGTTTCATGGAATAGTATTGCACCACGGTGCGCTGGCCCTGGCCGAATTGCGGGCCCAGGTGATGCAGAACAATTTTTTGGAGAACGAACTCAAATAGTTCAACTTTGCCGTCACTTTCAATGAGCCATTGGAGTGTCTGCGAGAATTGCGTGAACTGGTCGGCGGTCAGGTGCCGCAGCGTGCCCAGGGCGAGATTGATCATGGGCAAATGCGCATGGGCGGCGGCCTGGGCGACGTCGGGAAACAGCGCGGCGGTTTTTTGCTGAATCGCCGGGTCAACCCGCCTGGCCAGTTCCGCCAGCTGAGTTGTGCGCGCTTGCCCGTCGTTGCTCAGCAGCATGGCGTAAATCAGCGCGACCGCGTCGAGCGGTTCGCGGGCGGCGGCCTTGACGCTGTCGGGCAGTGAATCGCGCAACTGCTCGGCGTAACGCAGATGCAGCGGCGTGGGGTTGCCCAGATTCGGCAGCACGGAATGCGACCGGATGACCGGCGGTTTTTCGGTGTCGCCGGAGGCGAGGATGACGCTGCCGAGCACGGTGCCGAAAAGATTTGGCAGGGGCGGCGGTCGTTTCGGTGTTGAAATCCCTTCCGGCGGCCGGTCGCGTCCGTCGTAACGAACGTAGGAAAATTGTCCTTCGAAATTCGGTTCAAAAACCCGGATGCGTTCCGCGAGCGGCGGATGGGTTTCGAGCAGGCCAATGAACGGTTCGCTGACGCCATTGCCGAAAAACATATGCGACAGTTCCTCGGCGTGCGCGTGGCCGAGGCGGGAGCCGGTTTCGCCCAAACCGCCGATTTTTTTCAGCGCCCCGGTGATGCCTCCGGGATTGCGCGTGAACTGGACGGACGAGGCATCGGCGAGAAATTCGCGCTGGCGGCTGACCGCGGCCTGAATCAACCGGCCGAAGAAAACGCCGATGTAGCCGATGACCAGCAGCAACAAACCGAGCAGGGGCAGTGGATTTTGTCCGCGCCCGCGCCCGCCGCCGCGCGCCGTTTGCAACAGAACCCGGCCGATGATGGCGAGGCAAAGGATGCCAAAGATGATTCCCATGAGCCGGAGATTGAGCCGCATGTCGCCGTTCAAAATGTGGCTGAATTCATGGCCGATGACGCCTTGCAATTCGTCGCGCGAAAGCAATTTCATGCAGCCGCGCGTCACGGTGATGGTCGCATCTCCGGGTTTGTGGCCGGCGGCGAAGGCGTTGATGCCATCCTCCCCGTCCATGACATAGACCTGTGGCACTGGCACGCCGGAGGCGATGGCCATTTCCTCGACGACATTGAGCAGCTTGCGTTCGTCGGGGTCATTCGAGTTTGGGTTGACGGGACGTCCGCCCATCATTTCCGAAACCACGCTGCCGCCCTGGGCGAGCGCCATGGTCTTGTAGCCGCTGCCGATGAGGATGATGGCCAGCACGCTGGCGGCAACACCGAGAAACAGTTGCGGATTCCAAAGCTCAAACTGCGGTTGTTCGCCGTAACGATGGTAGTGCGATTGCGCCCCGGTAAAAACGACCAGCGAGGCGAAATAGGCGGCGATGATGAGCGCCGCCACCGCGACCGCGAAATAAAAAACGAGCAGCTTTGTCTTGCGACGGGTCTTGTCCTGCTGCGCGAAAAAATCCATTTTGGGAGGGACGGCATTCGGCCGTCCCAAAAATTAATTGGGGACGGCGGCCCGCCGTCCCTCCCACGGTTTACGAAAATGAAACCTTCGGCGCGTCCTTCTGCTCCGGCTTGTCGATGATGAACAGTTCCGCCGGGCCGAAATTGAAGATGCCGGCGATGAGGTTGCTGGGGAAAACTTCGCGGTCGGTGTTGTAAACCATCACCGAATCATTGTACGCCTGCCGGGCAAAGGAGATTTTGTTTTCGGTTGAGGTCAACTCCTCGGTGAGCTGCATCATGTTCTGGTTGGCCTTCAAATCGGGATATTGTTCGGAAACCATCATCAGGCGGCTGAGGGTGCCGGCCAGGCCGGTTTCGGCGGAGCCGAGACTTTTCATCGCCCCGGCGTCGCCGGGATTGGCGGCGGCGGCCTTGGCGGCAGCGTAGGCGATGTTGCGCGCCTGGGTGACGGCTTCGAGCGTCTCGCGTTCGTGTTTGATGTAGCCTTTGGCAATCTCGACCAGATTGGGAATCAGGTCGTAACGGCGTTTGAGCTGCACATCAATCTGCGCGTAGGCGTTTTTGAAACGGTTGCGGAGGGTGACGAGTTTGTTATAACCGCCGATGACAAAGCCGACGAGACCCAGCACCACCACCAGCACGATAACGACGAAAATCAATCCCATGGCCATATGTTTCCTTTATTTGGTTTGCCTAATCATTAGTTTAAAGCCCGCCTTCCGGCAATGATAATTTGGCCGGCATTTTGGAATCGCCGGAACGCTTTGGCTTCGAACGGCACAACGGATTTCAACCCAGGCAGACGGTTTTGCGGGACGCAGTTGCGATGGCAATCTCGCGGGGTCAGCGACTGCCCGCCGCCAGAGCCTTGTCCAGATCGGCCTTGGACATTGCGGGCAGATGGACCTGAAAGGTGGAACCTTTGCCGGGTTCGCTTTCCACCAGGATGAACCCGCCGTGGCTTTTGATAATGGACATTGCGGTGGACAATCCCAAACCGGCGCCTTTGCCAAGCTCCTTGGTGGTAAAGAACGGTTCAAAAACCCGGTCGCGAATGTCCGGCGGAATTCCGTGACCCGTATCTGTTACTTCAAACAACACGTAAGCGGCTGCTTTGGCCTCCAGGTTCAGGCTGGTGAAATGGGCGTCGGCGGTGAAGTTGCGCACCTTCAATTTGAGTTGGCCGCCCTTGGGCATGGCATCGCGTGCATTGGCGCAAAGGTTGAGCAGGACCTGGTGCAATTGCATCATGTCACCGGAAACAAAGCAGGCATCCGCGGCCACGTCACTTTCAACCTGGATGGATTTGTTGAAGGTTTCGGCCGTTACGCGGATGACGTCCTTGATAAGCAGTTTGGGATTGACCGGCACCCGCTGGCCTTCCAGGCCGCGGCCAAATCCCAGCACCTGCTTGACGATGTCCGCGCCGCGCTTGGCGCTGGCTTCCAGCCGGGCCAGCATTTCCAAGCCTTCGTCGTCCTGAACCTTGGGTCGCAACAACGCGGTGGAAATCAGAATGGGCGCCAGGATGTTGTTCAGGTCATGGGCGATGCCCGCAGCCAGGCGGCCAATGCTTTCCATCCGCTGGGCGCGCAGAAATTGTTCCTCCAGATGTTTTTTATCCGTGATGTCGCGGCCAATGCCGACGAGACCGACGATATTCCCGGCGGCATCGTGCCAGGGAACCTTGGTGGTGAGCAGCCAGCGGACTTCACCGTCCGGCCGGACAACCTTTTCCTCGCGATTGATGACCGGCTGTCCGGTTTTGAGCACCGCCTGATCGTCGGCAAAAAATGCCGCGGCAATGTCATGCGGAAAGAAGTCAAAATCAGTCTTGCCCAGGACCTGGGTTTCGTTCTCCAGCCCGAAATTCTTTAAATCAGCCTTGTTGGCCAGGGTTTTGCGGGCAATGATGTCTTTGGCGTAGACACAATCCGGCAGGTTTTCAATCACCGTACGCAGCAAATTACGCTCGGTCGTCAGTTTGAGTTCTGTCTCCTTTTGCCGGGTGATGTTGCGGCCGCCGCCGATGATGCCGATGATGTTTCCCGCCGCGTCACGCCAGGGAACCTTGGTGGTGAGCATCCAATAAACCTCGCCGGTGGCGGTCACCAGTCTCTCCTCATGATCGATGAGCGACTCGCCCCGCAGCACCTTCTGGTCATTCGCAAACAGTCGGGCGGCGACTTCCGGGGTAAAGAGGTCAAAATCGGTTTTGCCCAGGACCTCGGCCTCGATTTCGAAGCCCATGTTGCGGACGTTGGCCTTGTTCGCCAGCGTTTTGCGCGCCTGGGCGTCCTTCACGTAGATGGAGTCCGGGTAATTATCAATCAGCGCGCGGTACAAATTGCGCTCTTCCGTCAGTTTGCTTTCCAGTTTTTGTTGTTTGGAGATGTTCGACAACGCGCCCAGCATGCGCACGGGCTTGCCCTCGGCGTTGTGAACCACATAACCGCGATCCAATACGTCCGCGTATAAACCGTCCTTGCACAAAAAGCGGTATTCCTCCCGCCAGAATTCCTGGCCGCTGCGGATCGTCGCTTGAATGCTGGCCCGCACGCGGTTGCGATCCTCCGGGTGAATGCGGTTGATCCAAAAATTGAAATCCGAAACCAGTTCCTCCGGCGGATAACCGAAGGTTTCGCTGGCACCTTCGCTGCGCCACGCCGCGTTGGTTTGCAGGTCCAAGTCCCAAAACACGTCATTGGTCGCGCGGGAGATGAATTTGAAACGTTCATCGGCCGGCCCAATCACCTCCGGTTTTTTGGGGGGGATATCCTCTTTTGGGGAAGGTTTCCGCATCGTCATCCCTGCCGGCCGGGACATTCCGGCGAGCGGCTGTTTGAAGTTTGATTCATGTTTGCTGGTCGTTTTTTGACTTAAAATCTTTCCGGCCCGGCACATGAGATCGTCAGGTCAGTTTGACCGATTCTTAAACCAAGCCTGAGCGCGGTGCAAGTTCAATCCCTCCGTCAAGGTTGCACCTGCACCGGCATTCCCACCCACGCCAGCTGCATCAAATAGGCCGCGTCCCAATTCGCCAGCCGGAAGCAGCCGTGCGATTCCGTCCGACCAACCAGCTCCGGGGTGGGCGTGCCGTGGATGCCATAACCGGTCCGGTCCAGGCCGATCCAGGCCACGCCGACGGGATTGTTGGGACCGGGCGGTAAAATCAGCTTGTGGCCAACTGTCCGCAATTCGGGTGACTCGGGAAAAAGCTCCGGGTCCACCGTGTAGTTCGGATTGGGCGCGATGACGACGACGTGCAATTCGCCCACGGGCCGTTTCTCGACGCGCGCCGCGATGCTGCACGGAAAGTGCGCAAGCAGATTCGTTTCCAGGCCGAACGCCTCCAGAAATTTTCCGTCGAGGTGAATGACCACGAATGCCGCCTTGTCCGCCGGCACGGGATAATTCACATCGGGAATTTTCAAAACGGTGCCCGGGGCAGGGTTTGTCCAATTGACACCCGGATTGAGCTGTTGAATCAATTCGGGATGGGAATGGCTTTTTTCGGCCACCAATTCGAGTTCCGTTTCGTAATCCAGTGCCGTCTGCTGCGATTTGGCCAGCCACGATTTGCCGATCGGCTGCAGGCGCGCCAGGTCGTTCGTCGTCACGGTGCAGGTGGTCAGCAATGGCGCGTCGAGCGTGAGCCGCACGCGCGTATTGGTGTCGAGCACGCCGGTGGCGGGCAGATTTTCCGTTTGTTGGAAAACCGCAATCGCCGCGCGGGTCTGGGATCCGATGGCGCCGTCAATTGAACCCGGCGAAATTGCCCGGCGCGCCAGTGCCATTTGCGCTTCCAGCACGTTGTGAACCGGTCGCGGAAAATCGCCCGGTGATTGACGCGTGAGGATCACCGGCTGCGCCCGCCGGGCGGCGGCGGCGGTTGATGGCCGGACAATTTTCTTTGGCTGTTCGTGCCGCCACCAAAGCCACGCCACCAGGGCGAGGGCGGCCAGCACGAACAGCCACCCCCAGCTGCCGCGTTTTTTGCGCCGTACGCGGGCGGAATGATGTTGGGTGTCGCGAGTCACGCGGAGATTAAGCCACAGGCAGCGCGCCGACCCAAGACTGAACTCTAAAACCGGAATGAGGGATGTTGCTTCAACCCCGTCAACGGCGGTTCTTCAATTGAGATTCAGAACCGCCTCGCCAATGAGTTTGGCGGCGGTGTCATAGTTCATCTGGCCGGTGTTGATGATCATGTGATAAAGCAGCGGGTCATTGATGTCGGCGTGGAAGTGTTTTTTCAGATAGCGGGCGCGGCCCTGATCTTCCTTGAGGCAGAATTTATGCGCTTCGGCCTTGGTCATGTTGTAGGATTGGTGAGCGTGCTCGACGCGCTTTTCGAGGGGGGCCACCAGGCGCACATGGAAGACGTCCGGCAGTCTGGAGGTGACGACATTGCCACCGCGGCCAATGAGGATCACGCGGCCCAACGCGGCCAGCTTGAGCATCGTTTCGGAGGTTTGATGCACGATGGTGTGCGAGGGGGGATGCACCTCAAAGATTTCGTCCAGGAAATCCTCAAGTTGCGAAACGCGATCCTCGGT
>Ga0265338_10002428_pt1 | contig 27997 bp, 31 predicted proteins | sample 42126metaG_FD_193579 | JGI IMG/M metagenome (GOLD analysis project Ga0265338, IMG submission 193579) | Rhizosphere microbial communities from Carex aquatilis grown in University of Washington, Seatle, WA, United States - 4-21-26 metaG | ecosystem: Host-associated > Plants > Roots > Rhizosphere...
CCGAAGTCGATGACCCGCGGGCCGTCCGCGGCCAGGATCACATTGGACGGCTTGAGGTCGCGGTGCACGATGCCGGCCGCGTGGATCGCCTGGAGAGCCTCCGCGATCCCGGCGACCAGCAGGAAGCCACTACGCGCCGGCAGCGGGCCATGATCGTGCACCGCCTGCTGCAGGGACAACCCGGGGACGTAGGCGGTCGCCAGCCACGGCTGCCGGGCGTCCGGGTCAGCGTCCAGCACCTGCGCCGTGTACAAGCCGTGCACCCGCTGCGCGGCGACGACTTCCTGGCGGAACCGGTCCCGGAACTCCTCGTCGTCGCCGAACTCCGCCCGAACCACTTTTATTGCGACCGGCCGCCCGGCCCGCGTTAACGCCAGATAGACCCGGCCCATGCCGCCGGCACCGAGCCGGGCCCGGATCTGATAGCCAGCGACTTCTCGTGGATCGGTACTGGTCAACGGCTCAATCAACCGAACCCACCTGCCTCCAGCCACTCCACAGCCACACTGCCTGCCGACGTGGGCCTGGTAGCGGCCTGCCCCCCCGGAACGATCACTGGCCAGAAAGCATCGCTATCCTGTGGGATGCGCCACTTCTGCACGTGGTCGTAGATTAGCCCCCTTTGCCCACAGGGCGGCCGGGAACCTGCATATGTCATAGGTCTGCGACCGTGCCGTGACCGGGCCGGCCGAGTCAGTCAGCAACGTCCGTGCGGATCCACAGGCAGAACGGGTGCCCGGCCGGGTCGAGGTAAACCCGGACATCATCTTGTGGCTGGTACTCCGCGAGGACCGCGCCCTCGGCGACGGCGTGGCCGCCAGCCGCGTCGAGGTCGTCCACCTCGATATCCAGGTGCAGCATCATCTGCTGATCGCCAGGACCGGCGGGCCAGGCCGGTTTGACGTAGGCCGCTTCGGTCTGGAATGACAATCCTGCCCCGCCGCCGGGCGCGCTGAGCGCCACCCAGCCGGGCTCGTCTTGCCGCACCGTCCAGCCCAGCAGCCGACGGTAGAAATCCGCCAGTGCCTGGGCGTCGGGCGCGCCGAGCACTGTGGCCGTCATCGTCATCCGGGGCCTCTGGATCACTGTGCCTCCCGAAGCGATTTGATGGTGCCGCCTGGTGAATAGTCCCAGCCGACCGCGAGCCAACCAGGTTAGCCAGGCCGGTCGCCCGTGACGGGTTTCCGCCGCACGCCGATCAGCGGCATCCTGAGCAGCGCGGATGGCCCATCGTGGATGCCATGCACGGCGTGCGCCCGGCGGACCGTGACCCGCATGAGGTGGTACGCCACCATGAAGAGCAGCGTGGCGAGGGGCAGTTCCAGGAGCACGGCGGACGCGATCGCGACGATGGTGTCGGTGCGTCCTGACGCCGTGGTGATATCGAACCACGCGTCGCAGGTGAGCAGCGTCGAGGTGATGAAAGCGGCAATCACCACCGCCTGGCGACGCCGCCACGCGAGCCACGCCGTGCCGGCCAGGCAGATCAGCAGAATGATGTCGAAGCCCACCCAGGTCACCGTCCAGTGGCCAGCCACGTAATGGTGCGGCAGGGTGACCGCGAGCACCACGATCCACGGGATCAAGGCGGCCGAGGCAATGGTCAGCATCACAACGAGCCGTCTCCGCCGCTGATCACCCGCGCTCAGCGACGGAAGCTCGGCGTTGAGCGCGCTGAGGCTGCGGCTGAGGGCGGCTCGTTCGTCGGACGACATCTGGCGCAGTGTTTCTTCGCTAATCATTGCCCTACATCCCAGCATGGAGGCGATCGGCGGATTGCCTATCGCTCCGACCATAACGTCCGTGGAATCCGATCCGCGGCGTGCGATTGCCCGGCGGGCCGCGGGCTGAAGATCTACGAGACACGCACCTAATGCTGGCTGGCTTCGCGGAGCCAGGACCCGGCCCGGGACATCCGCGGGCGAGGGCTCGCGGCCGCGCCCGGGCGTTCGTAACCGTTGTCCGGGAAGACCGGGAAGATATTCAGCATGCAGATCGAGCCCATGACGGCCGGGCACTCAGCTGCCGTGCTCGCGATCTACCAGGCGGGCATCGATGAGGGCCATGCCACCTTCGAGACCCGCGCCCCAGCCTGGGCGGAGTTCACCGCGGCGAAGCTGCCCGGCCACCGCTACGTAGCGCTCAGCGCGGGCAATGTCGTCGGGTGGGTCGCGGTGTCGGCCGTGTCCGACCGCTGCGTCTACGCCGGGGTCGTCGAGCATTCCGTCTATGTCCACCGCGGTGCCCGCGGCCAGGGCGTCGGGCGTCAGCTCCTGGATGCCCTTATCACCTCCACCGAGGCGGCGGGAATCTGGACCATCCAATCCGGGATCTTCCCCGAGAACCTCGCCAGCGTCGCGCTGCACCAGGCCACTGGATTCCGTGTGGTCGGAACGAGGGAACGCATCGGCCAGCAGCACGGGCGCTGGCGCGATGTCCTCCTGATCGAACGCCGGAGCCCCGCCATCTGACCACACCCGCGAACGCCCGGTCCGGCGGTGAGCCACGGGCGGCTCAGCCAAGCCCGGCCCACAGGTACCGGGCCCCGATGGCAATGACCATGATGCCGACGCTGCGGCGGATCACCGCGTCGGGGAGCCTGGATTGGACCCGGGCTCCGGTGTAGCCGCCGGCCAGCCCGCCGAGGCCGAGCGCGATGCCGGTGGGCCAGTCGGGGGCGACGGGCCCACCGGTATGCAGTGACAGGATCGCGAAGGTGATCACGCCTGCGGCAGAGGTCACGAACGTGGAACTGAGCGCGGCCGGGGCGACTTCGGAGGGCGGGCGCCCGGTTCCGATGAGAACGGGCGCGAGGATGGATCCGCCCCCGATGCCGTAGATGCCGCCGGCACATCCGACCACGGCGGCCAGCAAGATCAGTAGAGGCTGGGGCATGTTCCGGGCCGTCCGGGCGGCGCTGCCCGGGCGGGTCGGCCTGGTAGCGGCCAGCCATCCGCCGAGGGGCAGCAAGACCGCCGCGACAACGAAGTCGAATACGTGCGGGCCGGGCAGGAGTTCCACGCGGATGACCGATCCGGCGACGACACCGGGCAGCGTCCCGGCGACGAGGACCACGGCGAGGCGGCCGCCGGTCTGCCCCTGCCGCCAGTAGCGGTACAGCGCGCCAGGCGTGGCGACGACGTTATAGAGCAAGTTGGTCGGGGTGACCGCCGGGCTGGGCGTGCCCAGGACGGCAACCTGGAACGGCAGGAGAAGCACCGCACCGGAGATCCCGGCCGGGGTGGCCAGCACCGCGACGGCATAGGCGGCGACCAGGGCGACGAACTCAGTCCAGCCGGCGCCGAGCATCTGGCCACGCTACAGCGGACCACGAACCGTGCCTGATCCGTGGGTCATTACTCACCTGACGGTCACCGGTGAGCGTGTCGCGGCCATCGTCCCAGCGTCGGCGACCGCCTTTCCGCACGCCGGCCGCGCCGGGTAACGTCTCCGGCGTGACCCATCGGGAATCACTCGTCTTGGGATGGGGCCAATGAGATGACGGTCTTTGTTCTGGTCCACGGCGCGTGGGGCGGTGCGCACGGCTTCCGCAAAATCCGTGGCCCGCTTCGGGCGGCCGGCCATGAGGTCTTCACACCGAGTCTCACCGGTATCGGCGAGCGCGTCCACCTCACCAGTCCCCAGGTCGGCCTGACGACCCATATCACCGATGTCGTCAACACCATCCTGTATGAGGATCTGCGCGACATCGTGCTGCTCGGCTTCTCCTACGGGGGGATGGTGATCACAGGTGCGCTGGAGCACATCGGCGACCGGATCCGGCACCTGGTCTACCTCGACGCTTTCGTGCCCGGTGACGGCGACAGGGTCGACACCACGGCTGGGATCGGGGCCGGCCGTGGCGTGATCGAACTCGGCGGCGACTGGCTGGTGGCGCCGCCGCCCCGCGAGGTCGACGACCCAGCCGAGGCGGCGTGGGCCGCCGCGCGGCGCACACCGCAGCCGGCCGGCTGCTTCACCGAGCCGGTCCGGCTGGTCCGCCGCCTGGAGGACTATCCGTTCACGCGTACCTACGTCAAGGCGACCGGGGAGCCCCGGCCCGATCCCGGCGGCCCGTTCTGGGCCGCTGCCGACCGGGCCGCGCACTCACCAGCCTGGCGCTACCGGGAAATCGCCACCAGCCACATGATTCCCAGCAACCGGCCCGACGACCTGGTCCGCCTCCTGCTGGAGCTGACCTGAGAACGCGGCCCAGACGCGGTGGCTCAGCAGCGCCACCCGCGCCGGGCCCGGACGAGCAGATCCCGGATTGACGGCGGGCCGTTGACCGGCCCCGGAGCATGATCTTGGCTATAACTGCGAGGGTGGTTCCTCTTCCCACGCTCGTTGTTGTCAGCGGCCCGCCGGGGTCGGGCAAGACGACGCTGGCCCACAAGATCGCGCTGCTGATGGGATGTCCGGCGATCTGCCGGGACGAAATCAAAGAGGGGATGGTGCATGCCACCCCGGGATTCGTGCCACGACCGGGTGATGAGTTGTCCATGCGGACGCTGTCGACTTTCTTCGGCGTGCTGGAACTGCTGCTGGGAGCCGGTGTGACGACCGTGGCCGAGGCGGCCTTTCAGGACCGGCTATGGCGCCCGGGATTGAAACCGCTGCAGAGCCTCGCCCAGATCCGTATCGTGCACTGCACGGTAGACGCACACCTGGCGTTCCAGCGCCGCCTTCGACGCCAGGAGAGTAATCCGCTGCGCCGGGCACACGCGGACCCAGGCCCGCACGACGCGGCGGAGCGCGCGCTGGGCCACAGCATGTTCGACCGGGTCTCGGTGGATGTCCCCTGGATCGAAGTCGACACCACGGACGGCTACCGGCCTGGACTCAGCGAGATCGTGGCCTTCGTCCAGGGCCAGGGCTGAAGCCCGCCGTCACCGAATCCACGGAAGGACATCGCAGGCGCGGCTGGCTGCGCCACATCTGTACCTGCCTGATGGGCGCAGCCCGGGCCGCGGGCTACTTGAAATGGATCTCTTCGGGGTTGACGGCCTTCAGCACGGCGGGCGCGGTCCCGAAACCCGTCCCGACATTCTCGGCGGCGGTGATCGAGTACGACGTGCCACTGCCGGTCTTAACTCCGGCCGGAATCTTGATGGTGCACCCGAACAGCCTGGTGGTGCCGTTCCAGCTGCACAGCGCACTGGTTGGCGAAATGCCCGGCCCAGTCAGCGTCACCCGCACATCGCCGGCCGCAGCGAGCGCACTGGCCCAACTGGCCTGGATGGGCGTGCCCGCGGCGTTGGCGAACTGGAATCCGACCGGAATCACGCCCGCTGACTTGGCGATTGCGCTGCCCGGCTTGGGCGAGGTGAAGCCACCGAAGCCGTACCCGACCGTGTAGCTGACGCTCACCGGCGCGGCCTGAGGATTACCGGCGACGTCGGCCGCCCCGGCGCAGGTAGCGGTGAACGATCCTGCTCCGTGCGTCCCGGTTGTGGTGACCGTCACTGTCGCGGCCGCAGCGACACCAGAAAGGTCATCGGCCGTGTGGCAGGCCGCCGCTGGGACCTTTCCGTAGATGTAGTTCTTCCCGGCGGTGACTCCGGTTACTGACACTGTCGGCGGGGCCGTGTCGACCTTGACCGAATAGGAGGCGTTCCCCTGATTGCCGGCCAGATCCAGGCAGGTCGCGTCAAGGGTAACCGGATTCCCCTGATCGCTGGTTGTGCTCGACGTGGCGCAGTTCGTGGTGTCCAGCGTGCCGTTATCTGACCAGTGCCAGGTGACCGTCACCGGGGAGGTGTACCAGCCGTTTGTCCCCACGGTGCCGGAGGTGACGGCAGGGGTAGCCGTCGGCGCGGTCGTGTCCAGTGTGCTGAAGCACCCGTCCAGGTACTGGTTGGAGTTCGTGCCATCCGGGCAGATGGTGTCCAGCCAGATGTTCCCCCCGATCTGCACGCCGGTCATATTGGCGCCCGCCAGGCTGGCGTAGCTCAGGTCGGCGTACGCGAGGAAGGCATGGTAGAAGTCGAGGCCGGACAGGTCCGCGTGGGCCAGGTTGGCGCTGTCCAGGAATGCGTAGGGGCCGATCAGGTAGCCGGCCGCCAGCGACCAGTTCACCGGGAGGGCCTGAGGGGTTCCGGTGATGCCGCCCGATCCGACCTCAGCCAACGTAGCCGAGGTGAGGATGGTCCCGGCCAGGTTGGTGGAGCTTAGGTCGGCTCCAGTGAGGTCGGCGCCAGTCAGGTCGGCGGAAGTCAGGTCAGTATTGTTGAAATCGGCACTGGTCAGGAGCGCATTGCTCATGTTGGCGCCGCCAAAGTTGGCGTAGCGGAAGCTCGCGCCGATCAGGGTGGCTCCAGTGAGGTTGGCGCCGGCCAGGTCGGCGTTGTACGTGGTCTGGTACGACAGGTTGGCGTTGGCCAGGTTGGCCTGCGGCCCGGCCAGGTAGCCGTTGCCGACCAGTTGCCAGTTCGCCGGAAGGGACAGGGGGGTCCCGGTGATGCCGCCTGAGCTCGCTCCATCCAGGGTGGCGGTGGTCAGGTCGGTATCGGTCAGGGTGGTGCCGCTGAGGTTGGCCCCGGTCAGGTCGGCGCTGGTGAAGTCCGCGGAGGTCAGGTCGGTATTGGTGAAATTGTCACCAATCAGGTCCGCGCCGGACAGATCCGCATTCTTCAGGCTGGCCCCGCTCAGGTCGCTGCCAGGAAGGCTGATTCCGGACAGGTTCGCGTCGGCCATGTTCACGTTCGGGCCGATGAGGTAACCGTCCGCCAGGGAAAAGCCGGTCGGCAGAAGCGCAGGCGACCCGGTGATTCCCCCGGAGGTCAGGCCGGTCAGGTTGGTACCGCTCAGGTCTGCCTGGTCCAGGACGCTGTTCGTCAGGAAGGCCCAGAGCAGGTAGGCCCCATGGAGGCTGGCGCCGGTGAGATTGGCCCCGGTCAGGTTGGCCCAGTCAAGGTCGGCACTGGTCAAGGTGGCGTTGCTGAGGTTGGCATTGGTCAGGTTGGCCGTGTCGAGGGCGGCCTGGTCCAGCGCGGCGCCGCTGAGGTTCGCGCCGGTCAGGTTGGCATTGCTGAACGTGAGGCCGGTGAGGTCCGCGCCGGATAGATCGCAGCCGCTCCAGTCGATTCCCTGGTAAGGCAGCGAGGACACGGTGCCCGTGGCGTCGACGGTCGGGCAGGTGACGGCGGCGGCCGCCGGGCCTGCGAAGAGAGCGATCATTCCCGTAACCAGGCCAAGCGCCGACACTATGGCGCAGGCGCGCGCACCCAAAGCCCCTAACCTCACGAATCCTCCACATAGCGAGTGCACTGCACAACGGATCACCGCCGGAATGACCCTGGTGGGGTAATGGTCCGCCGGTGGCCGTAGGAAAATGCCCCTTTGGGCCGGGCGGGGCAACCGGCTCAAAACAGGGCAGGCCTGACCCTATCCAGTCAAACCGGCCCGGTGTGACGCTTTCGCTCTGTCACCAGGGCCGCATATGCCGACGGTGCTCGCCAGGCAGGCAAAATGGCACGTTAATGGCACGGCGATCATGAGATCAGGCAGGCCCAGGGAATGGCAGCGGATCATCGCCGGGGCGGAATGTCACTGTGCCATCTGCCCACCGGATGGTCAGGGTGCTCTGGTAAGCAGCGGATGGCCCGTCGTTGGCCGGTGGTGGCCGCGTGCCGGGCTCGACGCCCTGCGGCCATGATGAAGACCGGCTTCACGTCGCCCTTCCGGTGAGATGCCCCGCTAGTCCCAGCCCGCGTCAGCTGGCCATCTGGCGCGCAACCAGCGCGATGCCGTGCCCCCATGAAGCGAGCTGGCCAGCCGGAAGGTAGGAGGAGCCGCCCGCCCCGTGATCTGCCATCGGGGACGCAACGTAGCGCTCACGGCCACGAGCATCGATGAAGTACACGACCGAGGAATGGATGACATCGGCGTTGCGGCTTGGCGCCTGGACCGCCACGTCGTAGTCATGCCACACGGACCGGAGGCTGGGCAGTGCCCCGGTGAGAAAGTGCCACGACGGGATCGTGCCCAGCTGATGCTCGTTGGAGTAGGCGGCCATGTCGGCCACGCGCAGGTGGTAAGGGTTGACGTTCACCGCGACGAACACAACCCGTCCAGCGGTCCCGCCGAGATCGTGATAGGCGTCGATGAATTCCTGGGAGACGAGCGGGCAGATGTCGGTGCAGTGCGGGTCCATGAACTCCAGCACCACGGCGCGGCCCTTGAAGCTGGCCAGCGACAGCCTGCGTCCTTCCTGGTCGGTCAGGGTAAAAGCGGGTGCCTTGCTGGCCGGGACCGGGGAGAGCTCCATCAGGTTGGCCAGAGAGGTCGACACGCTGGCCGGTATCCCCGAGACCCTCATGGATGTCAGGGAATCCTGATGCTGGCGGACACGGACGGCAACGTAGGCGAACGAACCCGCGAAGATCACGCCAGCGGCCAGAACAACGATGACAGCAAGGGCGCGGCGCCGGCGAGGTGGTGCAGGATGCTCGACACTCCCGCCGCCATCAGAGCCACCGGCAGGAGATGAAGGTTGCCCGGCAGGTGCCATGGAGCCACTATGCCGCAGACCGGGCGAGACTGGATCGTGATCGGACCGAGCCCAGCCTGCCCGGCAGTGACTTCCTCTTCCCAGGCCGTCACACGGTGCCACGATTACCGACAGGCCGGCGCACGCGGCGGTGAGTTGGTAGCGCAGCCTTCCGCACGCGTCACTGGCTGTCGTACTCGTCGTGGCGGCGCCACCACATGCCGGTCTCGTTGCGGCCGAGTGGCGTGCGGTCGAGCCACTGGTACATGCCCCAGAGGCCATCCAGCCCGCGCGCGTACGCCGAGTAGGTGTGGTAGACGACGCCATCCTCGAGCGCGAACGCGCTGACGCCCGGTCCTTCTCGCCGGTACGTCGCCCAGTCCGTCCCGACGATGCTGGCTGCGAACTCGTCGAGCTCGGAGCTGTCCTGACCGGCCGGCGGCCGAAGGTCCGCGCTGGTGAAGTTGTACTCGACGGTTCCCGACTCCCACTCCTCCTTGGTGTTCGCCGCCTGGAAGTCGTGGTTGAAGTCGCTGCCGGACGAGGACGCCCAGGGGAAGCTCCAGCCCATTCGCTGCTTGTATGTCTGCAGTTTCGCGAGCGGAGCCCGCGACACCACGCAGAGCGTGACATCGTGATTGGCGAGGTGGACGACGGAGGCGTCGAAGCCGTCCGCGATCGCCGAGCAGGACGGACACCCTGCCGTGTACTCGGGGCCGAACATGAAGTGATAAACGAGGAGCTGCGAGCGTCCTGCGAAGAGACCGGCCAGCGACGCTGGGCCCTCGTCGGTCTCGAAGCGGTACTCCTTGTCGGTCCGAACCCAGGGCAGCTCCTGCCGCCGCCGCGCCAGTTCGTCGCTGCGCCGCGTCAGCGCCTTCTCGGCCTCGAGCAGCTCCAGCCGGGCCGCAAGCCACTCTTCACGTGTTCCGGTCTTGTGATCGGTCATTTCTTCTCTCCTTCTTGTCGTTACAACAGCGGGCGTGGCCCGCACCACCGATGACGTCTCACATCGGCGGCGTAAGTCCGGGAACCGACAAGGGCGCGACGACGATCAGGACTCCAAGACCGACGATCGCCAGCGCCAGCGGCACATCGATAGCGGCTTTCGCGGGCAGCAGCTTCTGGGCGAGGACGAGGACGGCGATCACGCACATCCAGGTGACGCTCATGATGCTCAGCGCCACCAATATCAGCATCAGTCCGATGCTCGAGCCAACGCAGCAGAGCCCGAACGCGAATCCAGACTGGACGCTTTCGCGGCAGCGCCGCCGGAAGTGCCGCTTGAGTGGCGTGAACTCGTAGACACCTGCCGCGATCGCAACCACGCCCGCGGCGAAAGGCCCATGCGGCCGGTACAACGCATACACCGCGACACCCACCAGGGCCCAGACGGCAAGGTATGACCCGACGAAAAGCGGCACGGCGCGCACGCCACCGCGGGCATGAGTGCGCTTCAAGACCGCCGGAGCCGCGCCCGGCAGCATCATGGCCGCCATCATCAACACCCACAGGGCGACAAAGAACGCGAACGAACCGAGCCGGGTCGCAACGCCCATGTCCATCCCGCTCATCTGCCGGACCGCGACGACCCAGGACGCGGCGGCGAGCCCGAGCGTCACCACCAGCGTGGCTGCCGTCGCGGCTGTGCTAGCGCCCGTCATGGCGGCGGAGCGGGTAGCCGGCGTCGCGTCCGTCCGGTCCCCGATCGAACCGCTGGTAGCGCAACGGCGCCCATGTCCCAACCCGGGAACCCGCGACTCGCTCTCTCGCCCAACCTGCATAGCTCCATCAGCTCCTCCACGACTACCGCCTCGAGCTGCGCTCGCGCGAATCCCGCTCCGCAGCCTCCGCGACGCGCTTGATGTTCGCCAGCCGCCGATCCCAGTCACTCGCGAGCCTGGCCATCCACCGCGCCGTCGCGTCCAGCGCCGCGGGCCGCACCGCGTACCGCACCTCGCGTCCGACCCGGCTTCCGGAAACCAGCCCGGCAGCGTCCAAGACGGCGAGGTGCTTGACTACCGCCTGCCGCGAGACGGGAAGTCGGGCGGCGAGCGTCGTCGCGGTGGCCACGCCCTGCGCGGCGAGCAGATCAAGCATCTGACGTCGCGTCGGGTCGGCCAGGGCGACGAGGACGCCGTCGACCGCCTCGACGGCGCCGCGGCGTACGTCCGTCACCCGGATGGCTGTTCGGCGCGCGTCTTGAGCGCGTCGAGCTCCTGCGGCCAGCCGCCGCTGTTCTCCTTCACCGCCTGGCTGCGCCGTTCCTCGGACCCGGCCAGCGCCGCGAACCCGCTCTCGACGACGCGGAGCCGCGTCTTGTCGCCTTCCGGGGTCAACGTGAACTCCACGAGGGTGCTGTTGTCCTCGCGCAGATCTTCTCCGGGGAACGCGCTGGCCCAGCGGTACGCCAGGTAGGTCGGCGGCTCAACCTTCTCCACCCGCACCGGGAAGTCACCGTACTTGGCGTTTTTCGCCACCAGCGACTCGCCTTCCTTGGCCACGGTGCCGGGCAGGCTCGCCTTGTCTGCCACCCAGAACCCGGGTTGGGCCACCAGCGACCAGACCCGCTCCAGGGGCGCCGCGATCAGGGTTTCGCGTTCGATCCGGTCCTCGCTCATGAAGGGGATTCCTTTCGCCGCCGCCATTGAATGCAACCACAGGGTTGCACATCGAGCCTCTAGGCGCAACCTGGGAGTTGCACCCGAGCGCTCCACAGCGTCTTGATGCGCACTAGGGCGAGGCGTGGCGTCCGTCAGACGTCCGGGCAGCGTACGCAGATGTGAAGCCCATCCGCGATCAGTTCGAGCACCGAGCCGAGGGCCTGGCTCGGCCGCCCTGCCGCGTGGAGGGCCGGCCGAAGGTGAGCAGTTTTGGAGAAGCGTGGGTCACGGAGCCACGCCTAGCATGACCGTCATGGACATCACGATTTCGCCAGACCTTCCTTCCTCCCACATGACGACCATGACCGGCTCTGCCACTCAGGGAATCAAGACCGTGCTGCATGCCGTGTCCGACCTGGCGACGGCCAAGGCGGTGTACGCCGCCCTGCTGGGCGTCCCGCCGCAGACCGACGAGTCCTACTACGTTGGCTTCGAGGCCGACGGCCAGCACATCGGGCTGGTGCCGGGCGGTGGCCCGCAGGGCATGAGCTCACCGGTGGCCTACTGGCACGTGCCGGACATCGAGGCGAAGCTGGCCGAGGTGACCGCCGCGGGTGCCACCGTGAAGGAGCCCGCGCACGACGTAGGGGGCGGCCGCCTGGTGGCCACCGTCACCGACCCCGATGGCAATGTCCTCGGGCTGCTTCAGGACCGATGAGTGCCGACCCCCCGCTCCCGCGCTCAGCGTCGTCGCGACACCGAGCATCGGCTCACCCACGATATCGATGTCTGGGTGGCCAGTGCCTCGGCGGACGGTGCGCCGTATCTGGTGCCGCTGTCCTTCGACTGGGACGGCGAGGCGCTGCTGGTGGCCACGCCGACGGACAGCCCGACCGGCAGGAACCTGGCTGCCACCCGGGCCGTTCGGCTGGGGCTGGGCCACACCCGCGACGTGTCCATGATCGAGGGCGAAGTCGAGGTCCTCGAGATCGACGCGCTGCCGCAGGAGCGGGGTGACCGGTTCGCCGCGCACACCGGCTTCGACCCGCGTGCGCTGGCCACGCCGTACCGCTGGTTCCGCATCTCGCCGCGGCGCATCCAGGCTTGGCGCGAGGTGAACGAGCTGCCCGACCGCGAGCTGATGCGCGACGGCCGCTGGTTGGTCTGACGCCCCCGGCCGAGCGCGCCGCGTGGCCGGGGCACAGCCTGCACGGGCCGAAGCGACGGAGAACCAGACGGAGAACCAGACGTACTGCTCGAAGCTGGTCAGATCGAGCTACGCGACGCCGACGGAGACCACGAAGGCGGCCCCGCCTAACTAGATGGAGACACGATGAGCATGGCCACGAGGACGGACACGCAGTCGCCTGCGCTGCACGTTGGCGACAGCCACGATCTGATCCGCGTGCACGGCGCGCGCGTGAACAACCTCAAGGACGTCAGCGTCGAAATCCCGAAGCGCCGGCTGACGGTGTTCACCGGCGTCTCCGGCTCGGGCAAGAGCTCACTGGTGTTCGGCACGATCGCCGCGGAGTCGCAGCGGATGATCAACGAGACGTACAGCGCCTTCGTGCAGGGCTTCATGCCGACGCTCGCGCGGCCCGACGTCGACGTGCTCGAGGGGCTGACCACAGCGATCACCGTCGACCAGCAGCGGATGGGGACCGACCCCCGCTCGACGGTCGGCACCGCCACCGACGCCTACGCGATGCTGCGCATCCTGTGGAGCCGGCTCGGCAAGCCGCACATCGGCTCGGCCCAGGCGTTCTCCTTCAACGTCGCCTCGATCAGCGGAGCGGGTGCGGTCAAGTTCGAGCGCGGCGGGAAAACGGTGAAGGAGCGGCGCAGCTTCAACGTCATCGGCGGCCAGTGCCCGCGCTGCGAAGGCCGGGGCACTGTCACCGACATCGACCTGTCCCAGCTGTACGACGAGACCAAATCGCTCACCGAGGGCGCGATCACCGTCCCCGGCTACACCGGGGGCGGGTGGAACTCGCGGCTCTACATCGAGTCCGGCTTCTACGACCCCGACAAGCCCATCCGCGAGTTCACCAGGAAAGAGCTGGACGACTTCCTGCGCCACGAGCCGGTCAGGATGAAGATCGCGGGCATCAACATGACCTACGAGGGGCTGATCCCGCGGATCCAGAGGTCGATGCTGTCCAAGGACCCCGAGGTGATGCAGCCGCACATCCGGGCGTTCGTGGACCGCGCGGTCACGTTCACCACCTGCCCGGAGTGTGACGGGAGCCGGCTCAGCAAGGAGGCGCGGTCCTCGAAGATCAAGGGCATCAGCATCGCCGACGCCTGCGCGATGCAGATCAGCGACCTGGCCGGATGGGTCGACGATCTCGACGAGCCGTCGGCCGCGCCGCTGCTGGCCGTGCTCAAGGGCACCCTGGACTCGTTCACCGAGATCGGCCTGGGCTACCTCTCGCTGAACCGGCCGGCGGCCACCCTGTCGGGCGGCGAGGCCCAGCGCACCAAGATGATCCGCCAGCTCGGCTCGTCGCTCACCGACGTGACCTACGTCTTCGACGAGCCGACGGTCGGGCTGCACCCGCACGACATCCAGCGGATGAACGACCTGCTCCTGCAGCTGCGGGACAAGGCCAACACGGTGCTCGTGGTGGAGCACAAGCCAGAAGTCATCTCGATAGCTGACCACGTGGTCGACCTCGGCCCCGGCGCCGGCGCGGCGGGCGGCACCGTCTGCTTCGAAGGCACCGTCGAGGGCCTGCGGGCGAGTGACACCACCACCGGGCGGCACCTGGACGACCGTGCCGCCCTGAAGCCCTCGGCGCGGAAGCCGTCCGGGCAGCTGGAGGTGCGCGGGGCCAGCCTGCACAACCTGCAGGATGTGGACGTGGACATCCCGCTCGGGGTGCTGACCGTAATCACCGGCGTGGCGGGCTCGGGTAAGAGCTCGCTGATCCACGGCTCGGTATCCGGACGCGACGGGGTGGTGACGGCCGACCAGGCGCCCATCCGCGGCTCGCGGCGCAGCAACCCGGCGACCTATACCGGGCTGCTCGACCCCATCCGCAAGGCGTTTGCCAAGGCCAACGACGTGAAGCCGGCCCTGTTCAGCCCGAACTCGGAGGGAGCCTGCCCGAACTGCAACGGCGCCGGGGTCATCTACACCGACCTGGCGATGATGGCCGGCGTCGCGACCACCTGCGAGGTGTGCGCGGGGAAGCGGTTCGACGCCTCGGTGCTGGACTACCACTTCGGCGGCCGTGACATCAGCGAGGTGCTCGCGATGTCGGTGAGTGAGGCCCGGGAATTCTTCGGTGCGGGGGAGGCTCGCATCCCGGCGGCGCTCGCCATCCTGGAGTGGCTCGACGACGTCGGGCTCGGCTACCTCAGCATCGGCCAGCCGCTCACCACGCTGTCCGGCGGCGAGCGGCAGCGGCTCAAGCTGGCCACCCACATAGGGGAGAAGGGCGGCGTCTACGTCCTAGACGAGCCGACCTCCGGCCTGCACCTGGCCGATGTCAAGCAGCTGCTCGGCCTGCTGGACCGGCTCGTCGACTCCGGCAAGTCGGTCATCATCATCGAGCACCATCAGGCGGTCATGGCGCACGCCGACTGGATCATCGACCTCGGCCCCGGTGCCGGCCACGACGGCGGCCGGATCGTCTTCGAGGGCACACCCGCCGACCTCGTCGCCGCCCGCTCTACCCTCACCGGTGAGCACCTCGCGGGCTACGTCGGCACCTGACCGAGGCCCACGCGGACACCGTGAGGTCGAGTTGATCTGCCGACGCCTTGCTTGCGGGTGTCTCAGCCCGGCCGCGTGTCGTATGCCTCACGATGAGCCTGGATGTCGGGGTTATGTTCGATGGCCCAGTTGGCCAAGGCGACCGCGTGTGGGATCAAGGAGGCAGCGAGTTCGCTGGGTTCGTATTCCACGCGGGGTGGCACCTCGGCATGGGCTGTGCGGATCACGAGTCCGTCGCGTTCGAGTTTGCGCAGCGTGAGGGTGAGCATGCGCTGGGAGATGCCCGGGATGCGCCGCTGTAGCTCGGTGAATCTCAATCGCTGGGTGTGCAGAGTCGCGATGATCAACAAGGCCCACTTGTCGGCGATGCGGTCGAGCAACGCGCGGATGGCCCGGCCTTGGTCGCCCCTGATCAAGCACACGTCCTCGTGGTCGGACACGGGCACCTCGCTGATAGCTACGCACACGGGTGTGACTTTTGTAAGCCCGTCGATTGTGATCGACAATGAGGCCACTTACAGGGAGTAACTATAGGGATGTGCTGTTATGAAGGTGGCCTACTGGATCGTCGCCGGATCGTTGGCGTTGCTCTACCTGTACTCGGGTGGGCTCAAGGTCGTGCGGTCCAAAGATCAGCTGCGGCCGATGATGGGCTGGATCGACAGTGTGCCGCTGAGGCTCGTACGGACCATTGGTGTGCTGGAGGTGCTCGGCGCGCTGGGACTGGTGCTGCCCCCGCTGACCGGCATCGCGGCAGGCCTCGCCCTGGCGGCGGCTATCGGGCTCGTGCTGATCCAGGTTGGCGGACTTTCGCTGCACCTCAGCCGGGGCGAAGCCAGGATGATCGGGCTGAACATCGTCCTACTTGCCCTCGCCGGCGTCGCGATATGGCTTTCAACCACGTGGCTGTAGAACGCTGCGCGGTCAGGCGGGTGATCGCCGCCGCCAACCCGCACCCGAACCGGGTGGCGTGTTCCCGATGGGATCGGGTCCTGCGCAACCCGCGACAACTGTTCGACGCCGCGCCAACTCACCCCCGTCGAACACGACCCGTCCCGGAGGAGAGTTGGGTGAGTTGGTCGTTCAGGGATCGGCGTTCGGCGTCGGTCTGGGCGAGTTCGAGTGCGCGTCGGTATGCGTGGCGCGCCTCGTCGTCTCGCCCGGTGCGACGAAGCAGCTCGGCGCGGGCTGAGTGGAAGTAGCGGTAGTGGTCGAGCTCGAGCCCGTCGAGTATCGCCAGGCCAGCCTCGGGACCGTCGAGTTCGGCCACAGCAACGGCCCGGTTGAGTTCGACGACGGGGGAACCGGTCTGGATGGAGAGAGTGTTGTAGAGCGCCGCGATCTGTCGCCAGTCGCGTGGCTGTTGCAGGTGCAGATCGGCGATGGCGGCCTGCACGGCATAGGAGCCGGTCTCGCCGCGCGTGATCGCCTGCTGCAGCAGCTCGCGGCCTTCGCTGATCTGCTGCTCGTCCCACAGCGCGCGGTCCTGGTCGTCGAGCAGGACAATCTCACCGTCGCGGATCCGGGCCTCTCGTCGGGCGTCGTGGAGCAGCATGAGGGCGAGCAGCGCGAGAACTTCGCCCTCGTCGGGCATGAGTTCGGACAGGGCGCGGCCGAGTTGGAGCGCTTCGGTGGCGAGGTCGACGCGGCCGCCTCCCCAGCCGGCGTTGAACACGAGGTAGACCACTGCGAGGACCGCCGCTAGCCGGTCCGGGAGCTGATGGTCAGGTGGTACGGCGAATGGGATCCGTGCGTCGCGGATCTTGTGTTTCGCCCGTGTCAGCCGTTTGCTCATCGTCTCGGTCGGGACGAGGAACGCGAGCGCGATCTCCTCGGTCGACAGGCCGCCGAGGGTGCGGAGGGTCAGCGCCACCTGTGCCTCGAGCGCGAGCGCGGGGTGGCAGCAGGTGAAGATCAGTTCCAGCCGCTCGTCCGGAAAGGTGGCTGACTCGTACACGGTTGCCTCCGATTCGACCGTGAACCCGCGCGCGAGCAGCTTCGTCTTCTCGGCTAGCACGCGTTGTCGGCGAATGTGGTCGATGGCCCGATTCCGCGCGGTCCAGATCAGCCAGCCGACGGGATTGTCCGGCTCCCCGTCGCGTGGCCAGCGTTCGGCAGCGATCGCGAACGCCTCTTGAGCGGCATCCTCGGCAAGCTCGATGTCGCCGAGGATCCCCACGAGGGTGGCCAGCACCCGGGCCCAGTGCTCGCGGAAGACCCCGTCAAGCGCCATGGAACAACGCTTCGAGGATGGGCCGCACCTCGATCGCACCACTGGTCCGGGTGTCCTGCAGTTCCTGCGCGATGGCGAGCGCAGCGTCGAGGTTGTCGGCCTCCACCACAATGACGCCGACTAGGAATTCCTTGGTCTCGATGAACGGCCCGTCGGTGAGCAGCGTCCGCCCCTCGCCGTTTCGCACGGTCGTGGCCGACCCGTCCGCGTGCAGACGAGCCCAGCCGGTCACATAGGGCCTGGCGAGCACGTCGGCAACCGCGCCCGCCACCGGGCCGGCGTAGGTCCGCTGGCTGCCGTATGCAAGCAATGCGTACTGCATGACCCCTCCAGTCACTGACGGATACCGGTTCGAGTATCTGACGAACGGGATCGGCTCGGACGGACAACTCCGGCCGAAGAAATCCTCGACGGAAGAAACGTTGTCCGCGGCTGTCCGCGCCGGGCCGGGCTGTTCGTCATTACGGCAGGTCCGCCCACAGCGGTGAAGGCGTGCATGGGGCACGCCGGTTCTCGAAAGGACGATCGACATGGCGAAGTTCATCTACCTCTACCGTGGCCCGGCGACTCCGATGTCCGACCCCACGCCGGAGCAGGGCGCAGAGCGTAAGGCCGCGTTTGGCGCCTGGATGGAGAAGGTCGGCGCGGCGCTCGTCGACGTCGGCAGCCCGTTCGGGACGAGCGCGTCCGTTCGCGATGACGGCACTGAAGGAACAGCCGGCGACCTGATCGGCTACACGATCGTCGAGGCCGATGATCTCGCTGCGGCGAAGGCGCTCACCGACGGCCTCCCGTTCCTGTCCAACAGTGACGGGAAGTGCGCGGTGGAGATCTTCGAGCTGCTGCCGATGTAGCAGGAACGGTCCGCCGCAGCTACGACGCAGGTGCGGCGGACCGTTGTCACTCAGCGCTCACCCGCCAGCCCGGCACGAACCTGTTCTAAGAGCTTCTGACCTGGCTAGACATCAGTCCCGATTGAGTGGGGCTAAGTGGCACGATGATCACCTGGCGGATCGTCGTTGACTCACTGCTCTGGCGAGCTTCGTGCCTTGCTCCTCCCCCATCAGTGCGGCGTACCCTGAGGCGATGCGTGGTGATCATCTCCCTTTGTGCTGCGCCGTGCCGTGACGAGAGCCGTGACCGTGCTAGCGCGAATCGGTCGCCCGACTCGTTCATAAATGGCCTCGTATTCACGCTCAAGGGCTTGACGTTGGGCCGGTGAAAGCCGAGCGTAAAACGACATCGTACGAACGAGAGCATTGAGCTCGTCAGAAGTATGCTCGATGAGCTTTGGCATGACTGCCACCTGAACATCACCGAACAAGCGGCCGGCATAATCTTGCCCTATGTCGTAGCTGCCGAGCCAGGCCCATACCTCTGAGACGTTGCCACGGCGTTTCTCCATCCCAGCGAGCGTGGCCTCGAGATCCCTGTAGGTCGGCCAATTAGCGGCAATGTCCGGGGCGACCTTTCTCATGGCAGCGAGTGCTGCTTCCTGATCTCGCTTGCTACGCGGCTCCTCAAGCCCGAAGTATTGCATGAGGGCGAGCGTTCCACCGGGAACAAGTACGTCAGCGGCCTTCTGCCAACTAACCTTAGGGTCAACCCAGTGAAACGCGGATGCAGAGAACACGGCCTGAAACTGCTCGCGGGGAAGCAATGCATTCTCAAACTCAGCGTTCACAAATTCCACCTCTCCAGCACCTTCCAGGTTCTGCCTGGCCAGTGCTAGGAGGCTCTTGCCGGGTTCGAGTGCTGTGACGTGCAGGCCCCGGGCGACAAGGCCGCGCGTCAGTTGGCCGCTTCCACACCCAACCTCAAGCACATGATCACCCGTCCCGATACCTGCGACCTGACAAGCTTGGTCGACGAGTTCGTCAGGATAAGCCGGACGGCGGCGATCGTACTCAGCCGCGATCTCATCAAATACCTTGCCGTAACAACGTGCAGTAGATTCTGGTAGCCGTGTCATTCATTGGCCTCCGTTCATGCTCGTTACTGTGATCGCCACGTCATGGTCGCGGCCAAGTTCCGGCGCCTGATTTTCCCCGTCTTTGCCGCAGGCGACAATTTCCAGTGAGCGGACGCGGGTCTGGGCTGGCGAAGCCATCACGGAGTGACGGCTCGGAGGGGCGCCCTAGGCGCGGTGGCCGCGAGCTGGACAATCGGGAGCCAAGGAAGATGGCGGAGCCAGGATCCCTCTGCCTGCCATGTGAGCCAACCTTAGTCGTGTCACGTGCTGCGGGTGGCCCTGCGCGCCGGGATCGACCCACACCTCACCGGTGAAGGTTTCGGCAGGCCCCTTCGCTGTGGCTGCGCAGCGAGAAATCTTCATAAATGCATCCTTGGCGGTGATCGGCGGATGATGCTGACGGCTAGGCGTGGGCGGGCAGGTCACCGGCTTGCTCGGCGGTGGCTGCCCAGCTCGCGAGCATCTTGAGGCTGTCGGCGGTCGGGGTGCCCGCGGCTGCGGTGTAGGTGAGCAGCGTCAGGCCAGGGTGGGCTGGGAACTCCATGGCCTCGAAGCTGAGGTCGAGGGCGCCGACGACCGGATGGTGGATGGATTTGCGGCCCGTCCGGTGGAAGCGGACATTGTGAGCAGCCCACCGGGTGCGGAACTCGTCGCTGCGGGTGGACAGCTCGCCGATCAGCTCGATGAGCTGCTTGTCGTGGGGGTTGCTGCCTGCCTCGGATCGGAGCATGGCGGCGATGTCGTTAGCGGCGCGCTCCCAGTCGGCGAAGAACTCGCGTGCGGCCGGGTCGAGGTAAATAAAGCGGGCGTTGTTGGCGGGCCTGCGCGGGTCGGCCAGAACCGGTGCGTAGAGGGCGCGGGCGAGGCGGTTGGCGGCAAGCATGTCGTGACGGGCGTTGCGCACCCAGGCCGGAGCGTCGGTGATGGCATCGAGGATCTGCTGCACGACATCCGTGACGCCGGATGCCGTGCGGCGCCGGTGCCGCGGCGGGGCAGGCTGAGCAGCGCGGGCCAGGTCGAATAGGTGGGCGCGTTCGGCCTCGTCCAGCTGCAGCGCGCTGGCGATTCCGTCGAGGACGGCCTCGGAGACACCGGCCAGGTTCCCGCGTTCCATGCGCACGTAGTAATCGATGCTCACCCCGGCGAGCAGCGCGACCTCCTCGCGGCGCAGCCCCTTGACCCGGCGGTTGCCTCCCCCGTAGGCAGGCAGGCCCGCCTGCGCGGGCGTGATGCGCTCGCGCCGCGAGAGGAGGAACTCGTGAACCTGGGCTCGGTTATCCATGCCTCCACGGTAGGCACGCGCTCGGCCGTGAGGGAGGTTCTGGCATAGCCTGGAACAGCAGGCACTCCCAAAACCGCAGGTCAGCCCCTTCACTGGAAGCCATGACCAGCTGGACTACCTCAAGGGCCGACTCGGCTGCTTCCGGCCGCGATCACCGCGGCGACGCACGGATGCGGCTGACCAGAAGCCGGACCCGTATTGCGGGCCTGGTCTGATGCGGCCCGGCCGCCGAAGGGGGTTCTGCCGGTACCCCGAACGACCGGCCCTCCCTGCGCCAGCCAGTCGGTGGTTGCCTGGGATCAAGGCGGTAACGACAACCAATGCAAAGGAAAGCACCTAGCGATGAAAGCTGCGATATTCACCGGACCCGGAGCCGTCGAGGCAGGCGAACGGCCCGACCCGGTTATCCAGGAGCCGACTGACGCGGTGGTGCGGGTCGTCCGGGGCTGCGTATGCGGGTCGGACCTGTGGTACTACCGCGGCGTCAACAAGCACGCCGTCGGCAGCATCGGACACGAGTTCATCGGCGTTGTCGAGGCAATCGGTGAGGCGGTCACGAACCTTGCGCCGGATGACTTCGTCATCGCGCCTTTCACCTACAGCGACGGCACTTGCCCGGCGTGCCAGCACGGCTTCCAGGCGAACTGCACCCACGGCGGCGCATTCGGCAACGGCACCATCGACGGAGGCCAGGGCGAAGTCGTCCGCGCCCCATTCGCGGCGGCCACGCTGGTCAAGGTGCCAGGCTCCAACTTCACCGACGAGCAGCTCGCCTCCTTCACAGCCCTGTCTGACGTCATGTGCACCGGCTACCACGCCGCCGTTAGCGCAGGAGTCAAGGCCGGTGACACGGTGGCGGTCGTCGGTGACGGAGCTGTCGGGCTGTCTGCTGTCATCGGCGCCAAGAAGCTCCGCGCCAGCCGCATCATCGCGCTCAGCCGCAACCCTTCCCGTCAGGCGATCGCCAGGGAGTTCGGTGCCACTGACCTCGTCGAGGAGCGAGGCGACCAGGCAATCGAGGCCGTTATGCGGCTGACCGGCGGCGCCGGGGTCGACTGCGCCCTGGAATGTGTCGGCACCGACCAGGCCATCGAAACGGCAGCCGGCATTACCCGGGCAGGCGGCATGATAGGCGCGGTCGGTTTTCCGACCTACGAAAACTTCGACTACAAGGCGCTGTTCTGGAAGAACGTCGGCATCAAGGGCGGCGTCGCGCCCGCCCGCCAGTACATCCCCGAGCTGCTCGGCGACGTACTGGCCGGACGGATCAACCCTGGCCGGGTCTTCGACTTCGAAACCGATCTCGACCACGTGGCTGAGGCCTACGCCGCGATGGATGAGCGCCGCGCCATTAAGTCGCTGATCCGGATGGGAGCGTCAGATAACAGGAGCAAATAGCGTGACCACCTGGCCGCGGGATGAACTGGAGCGTATCGGCGATGCGGAAGAACTCCGGCTCGCCTCCCGCCGCCCGGACGGCAGTCTCCGGCCGTACGTGACGATGCGGGTGGTGCGGGCCGCCAGTGACCTGTATGTGCTCGTCGGCAAGAGGTTCAGCACCCGCAACCCCGGCGAGATCACTGGTTACGCCGTCGCCCTGCCACATGACACCACCCGCGGCCGGTGGACCAGTGTGGTTCGGCGGCGGCAAAGCTCGCCGCCGACCTGACGCTGGCCAAGCTCCGCTGGGAGGCCACCGGCCCTCGTCCAGGCGACAGGTTTACGGCAGCAGAACGCTCTGCGAAGGACGTTCTAGAGGTGATGCAACCTCGGCGCGAATCCGAGGCCACAGGGGTCAAGCCCTTAAAGGGCCCCCGGCCATGGCGGCGAATAGGGTGGGTGACTACCGGATCATCTACGAGGTGGACGACGCAGTCCTCCCCGCCGGGTGCCGTCTCCGCCCCCCGGGCCGGCGGGCGACGGCGGGGACTCATGGCCCGCGCACAGGTGACCAGCGGCCCGGCCGCCGCGTGGCCCGCCGACCATAGCGTTACAGCGTGGACACTTCAACGGTCATTGAATCGACGCAGGCTGAACTGACTGCCCGCCTCGCGGCGCTGGCCGACCCGGTGCGACTGCGCATCGTCGGGGTGCTGGCCGGTGGAACCCGGTGCGTGTGCGACCTGCAGGCCGCAGTGCCGGTGGCCGCGAACCTGATGTCCTACCACCTGCGCGTGCTGCGGGACGTGGGCCTGGTGGCGGCGTCCCGCCGGGGCCGCTGGATTGACTACCGCCTCGACCCTGACGGGTTCGCGGTCTTGTGGGCGCAGGTGTCAGCGGCGGGCGTGCCGCTGCCCGGCGATCACGTCACCGCCGTGCGGCGCGGGCCCGCCTGCGACGAAGCGGAGGCCGGCCGGTGACCAGCATCAAGGCCAGCGACGGCACGGCGGGGCCTGCCGCCGGCCAGCCGGTGATGGCCGGGCTGTCCCGGCTGGACCGGTTCCTGCCGGTGTGGATCGCGGCGGCGATGGCCGCCGGGCTGCTGCTGGGCCGCCTTGTCCCGGGCCTGAACAGCGCGCTGAACAAGGTCGCGATCCATGGCACCAGCCTGCCCATAGCGCTCGGGCTGCTGCTGATGATGTACCCGGTGCTGGCCAAGGTCCGCTACAACGAGATCCGGCGGATCACCGCCGACCGGCGGATGATGACCGCCTCCCTCGTGCTCAACTGGGTGATCGGCCCGGCGGTCATGTTCACGCTGGCCTGGCTGCTGCTGCCGGATCAGCCCGCCTACCGCACCGGGGTCATCCTGGTCGGCCTGGCCCGCTGCATCGCCATGGTGCTGATCTGGAACGACCTAGCATGCGGAGACCGCGAGATGGCGACCGTGCTGGTCGCGCTGAACGCGGTCTTCCAGGTCCTGCTATACGCCGTGCTCGGCTACTTCTACCTGCAGGTGCTGCCCGGCTGGCTCGGCCTGCAGACCACCAGCCTGCACGTGTCCATCGCCGCGATCGCCGGCACGGTCGCGGTCTTCCTCGGCATCCCGCTGGTGGCCGGGTACCTGACCCGCACGCTCGGCGAGCGGGCCCGCGGCCGGAACTGGTACGAGACCCGGTTCCTGCCCAGGATCGCGCCGGTCGCACTGTACGGCCTGCTGTTCACGGTCGTCATCCTCTTCGCCCTGCAGGGCAAGAAGATCACTTCCGAACCGCTCGACGTGGCCCGGATCGCGCTGCCGCTGCTCGCCTACTTCGTGATCATGTGGCTCGGCGGGTTCGCGGTCAGCCGGCGGCTGCACCTGTCCTACCCGCGCACTGTCGCCCTGGCGTTCTCCGCGGCCAGCAACGACTTCGAGCTGGCGATCGCGGTCGCGATCGGCGTCTTCGGGGTGACCAGCGGGCAGGCGCTCGCCGGCGTGGTCGGGCCGCTCATCGAAGTGCCCGTCATGCTCGCGCTGGTCTACGTCGCGCTAGGGGCCCGCCGCCGCTTCTACCCCGCAAGGGAGGCCACACCATGAACTGCTTCGACTGCGACGCACTCGGCGCCCATGCCGCTGCGGTCGCCGTCTGCACCGACCACGCGCACGTCACGGCCCGCTGGCTGACACGGACCATAGTCATCAACCGCGTCGCCGCCGTCGAGCCACCCGCCCGCACCATCCGCCGCGCCGTATGCCAAGCCGCCCGCGACGCTGCACCGGTCACCGGCTTTGCGGCGGCGGGCTGAGCAGGGCCCGGGAGCCAAGCCCTCCGTAAGCCCGATCAGCGCCGGGCCGGGCTTGCCTGCTGCGTTCAGCCCAGGAAGTGCGTCCCCGCCCGCCAGCCCGGCCCTCGTCATTTCGGAAGCCATCGCGATCACGGCTGTCCAGGCTGCCCGCTCCTGATCGCTGTCAGCCGAGGAGATGCGTTCCGCCCGGGCCGGTTACCTGGCCGAGCACGGTATGGGCGAGTTGCCGGACCTGGGCTGGCAGGGGCACATAGAGGTTCGCGGCGGCGTAGGCCTGGCCGTCGTGGGTAAGCCAGTCCAGCATGGTGACCAGGGCCTGCCCGCTGGCCTGGCTGGGCTGGCGGGTGCAGATCAGCGCCCAGCTGTAGCCGCTGATCGGGTAGCTGCTGGCGCCGGGCTGGTTGACGATGGAGAAGTCGGTCGGGGTGATGTCGGGTTTCTGGTCGGCGGCGGCGGCGATGGTCTGGGTGGACGGGAGGACGTAGTTCCCGGCCTGGTTGCGGATGGCGGCGAACGGCAGGACCAGGCCCTGGGAATAGGCCTGCTCGACGTATCCGACGGAGAAGGGGGTGCGGAACACCGTGGAGGTCACACTGCCGTTGCCTTCAGCGCCTTCCCCGACCGGCCAGTTGAGCGTCTTGCTGGTGCCGACCTTGGCCGCCCAGGCCGGGTCGACGCTGGACAGGTAGTTGCTGAAGATGTAGGTGGTGCCGCTGCCGTCGGAGCGGTGCACGACGGTGATCGACGCGGCCGGGAGGGTGATACCCGGGTTCAGGGCGGTGATGGCCGGGTCGTTCCAGTGAGTGATCTGCCCGAGGAAGATGCGGGCGAGGACTGGGCCGGTCAGGTGCAGCCGGGCGCCCGCCAGGAGGTTGAGGTTGTAGGCCACGCCTTCGGCGCCCAGCGCATCGGGCACCTGGGTGACCGGGCCTCCTTTGGCGGCTGCTAGCTCGCTGGCGTTCATGGGCACGTCGGAGGCGCCGAAGTTGACCTGCCGGGCACTGATCGCGGCGATGCCTGCGCTGCTGCCCACGGGGGAATAGTTCACGGTGACCGCAGGGTGCTGCTGATGGTATCTGGCGAACGCCAGGGCGAAGAACGGGGCGACGTACGTCGAACCTGCCCCGGTGAGGGTGCCCGGCCCGCCGCTGGGGATGGCCGTGGCCGCGGTGCTCGTGGCAGGCGTGGTGGTCGTGCCGGTGCATGCGGCGAGGGCGAGGACGATGATCGCGGCAGCGCATGCACCGAGGGTGCGAATGCCAGCACGATGAGTGATGTGGTGATGCCGTCCTTCGTTGGCTGGCATGGTTTCCTCTGCTGACGTGAGGTGGGTTAGGGCTACCCGGTTTCGCGGAGCCAGGCTTGGGCGCCTATCTGGATGGCTTCCCAGGGACTGCCGAGGGGTGGCGTATAGGACAGGTCCAGGTCGTTGAGCCCGTCGACGGTCATGGAGTGGAAGATGGCGGTGGCCGCGATGTCGATGCGCTTGGCGATCTCGGCATGCCGGTGGCCGAACAGCTGCACGCCGAGGAGCTGCCCGGTGCCGCGGTCGCCGGTGAAGCGCATGGTGATGCGGTGGCTGCCGGGGTAGTAGGCCTTGTGGTCGTCGGCCTCGGACTGGATGGTGACCGGGTCGAACCCGGCGGCGGCTTCGTGGTCGCGCAGGCCGGTGCGCGCGGCGGCCTGGTCGAAGATCTTCACCACCTGGGTGCCCAGGCTCCCGGCGAACTCCCGGTTCCCGCCGAGGGCGTTCTCCCCGGCCACGCGGCCCTGCTTGTGTGCGGTGGTGCCGAGCGGCAGGTAGGTCTCGCCGAGCAGCCGGTGCCAGGTGACCACGCAGTCCCCGGCAGCGTATACGTCGGGGAGATTGGTCCGCATGCCGCGATCCACGGCGATCGCGCCCCTGGCCCCCAGCGCAGCCCCCGCGCTGGCCGCCAGGGTCGTGTCGGGGCGGACACCCACGACGACCAGGACCATGTCAGCCTGCCGGGTCACCGCCGTGCCATCAGCGGCGGTGGCCTCCACCTGGAGCCCTCCCGCCTCGCCGCCCGTGCGGGTGATCTGCCGGACCGTGGTGCTGGTCAGGACCTCGGCGCCGCGGTCGGCGAGCCGGGCGTGGACGAGATGGCCGAGCGCGGGATCGACGGTGGGCAGCACCTCGGGCAGCTGTTCCATCTGGATGACGTGCAGGCCGCGGATGGTAAGTGCGTCGGCCATCTCCAGGCCGATGTACCCCGCGCCGACGATCACCGCGGTGCCCGGTGTCTTCTCCTCGAGGGTGCGCATGACGGCGAACGTGTCGCCCATCGAGTGCAGCAGATGCACACCATCATCCGGGCCCAGCGCGTCCAGGCCACCGATCGGCGGGCGGACCGGCACCGCGCCGGTACCGATGACCAGCTTGTCGTAAGCGAGCAGCTCCTCGTGCCCCCCGGGGCCGGTGACGAGGAGCTTGCGGCCAGAGACATCGATCCGGCGGGCGGTAGTGTCCAGCCGGAGGTTCATCCCGGTGGCTTCCAGGTCAGCGGTGGTGCGGTGGGCGAGGTTGCGCCAGTGCGTCACTTCCCCGGAGACGTAGTAGGGGATGCCGCAGATCGAGAAGTTCGGGTAGGCGTCCGCGACGACCACGCTGACCTCGGCGCCGGGGTCGAGCTCGCGGGCCCGCAGCGCGGCGCTGATCCCCGCGTCGCTGCCACCGATCATGACCATATGCATGGCTCGATCCCTCCGGGTCGTGCTGTCAATGGGACGGGTCGTGGCCGGGCAGCGGTCCGGCCGCCGCCGTGGCGCCGCCGGGCGTCGCGCGGGCCTGCGCCGCCCCAGCGTCGCTGGCGTGGTGGGGGAAGATGATGTCGGAGGCCTGCGCCGGGGTCAGGCGGGGATACAGGGCCCGGATCACCAGCACGGCGAAGACGCCGCCGATGATCTGGGCGGCGATGAACGCCGGCCCCGAGGATGGCGCGATACCCGCGAAGGTGGCCGAGAACATCCGGCCGACGGTGATCGCCGGGTTGGCGAAGCTGGTCGAGGACGTGAACCAGTACGCCGCACCGATATACGCGCCCACAGCCGCGGGAGCAGACCGGCTGCGGTCAGAGCGGGCCAGCGCGAAGATCACCAGGATCAGCCCGAGGGTGGCGATCACCTCAGACAGGAAATGGGCGGGCGTCGCCCGGTGCTTCGCGGAGATACTGACCGCCGCCTGGGCGAACATCAGGTTCGCCAGGATCGCCCCGACGATACAGCCAGCCACCTGGGCGGGCAGATAGGCCGCCGCTTCACGCCACCGCAGCCCGCCGAACGCCGCATCTGCGAACGACACCACCGGATTGAAATGAGCGCCGGAGACGGGGCCGAACATCAAGATGATGGCGAACAGCCCAGCCGCCGTCGCCGCCGCATTCTCCAGCAGCTCTAGGCCCGTGGAGCCGGGGGACAGGTGCTGCGCGGCGATGCCCGAGCCGATCACGATCGCGGCCAGGAAGCCGCTGCCGAGGAACTCGGCAGCCAGCCGGCGCCACAGCGCGACAGGTTCCGGTGGCGGTGTCCTGGTCACAGCGCCCATCTTGACGGAGAAAAATATCTCAGTCAAGATTGAGTCAATGAATACTGAGCAAATGGCTGACGTGGCGGCCCGGGCCGCGGTGCATGCGGCGCTGGCCGACCCGGCCCGGCTGCTGATCACCGACACCCTCGCCGTCGGCGACGTCTCCCCGTCAGAACTGGCGGCCATGCTCGGGATGCCGTCTAACCTGCTCGCCCACCATCTGCACGTGCTCGAGCAGGCCGGATTGCTCACGCGCCGCCGTTCCGAGGGGGACCGCCGGCGCAGTTACCTCCGGCTGGTACCGGGCGTGCTCGATTCGCTCATCCGCCCGCCATCGCGCCGGGCGCGGCGGGTGTTGTTCGTGTGCACCGCTAACTCGGCGCGGTCGCATCTGGCGGCCGCGCTGTGGCGCCGGGCCAGTAAGATCCCGGCGGCATCAGCGGGAACCCACCCGGCGGCGGCGATCGCGGCGGGCG
>Ga0265338_10002430_pt1 | contig 27987 bp, 23 predicted proteins | sample 42126metaG_FD_193579 | JGI IMG/M metagenome (GOLD analysis project Ga0265338, IMG submission 193579) | Rhizosphere microbial communities from Carex aquatilis grown in University of Washington, Seatle, WA, United States - 4-21-26 metaG | ecosystem: Host-associated > Plants > Roots > Rhizosphere...
ACTAGATATATCTGAAATTGAAACAAAAGAAATTATGCTCCTCTGTCAAGTGGGTGGTGCATTCGATTTTCTGAATGACGAAGCAGAAGATATCTACGATGATAGTGATTTAAAAATTATCTATAAATAGTTTTTCTTTCACATAAGGTTATCATTTTTAAAAATGTATTTATAATTGAAATTGAATAATAAATAATAAAATGGGAAAAACATTATTTGACAAAATCTGGGACGGTCACGTTGTAACAGAAGTTGAAAACGGTCCGAGTGTAGTATATATCGACCGCCAGTTTATTCACGAGGTAACAAGTCCTCAGGCATTTACCGGAATTGAGAAACGTGGGATTAAAGTATTCCGTCCGGCTCAAATCACTGCAACTGCCGATCACAACATTCCAACGATTGATCAACATTTACCGATAAAAGAAGAATTGTCGAGAATTCAAGTTGAAACATTAAAAGCAAACTGCGAACGTCATGGCATTACTCATTATGGTTTAGGTCATGAGTTAAATGGTATTGTTCACGTTGTAGGACCCGAACTTGGTTACACACAACCGGGAATGACCATTGTTTGTGGCGATAGTCATACATCTACACATGGAGCTTTTGGAAGCATTGCTTTTGGCATTGGAACCAGCGAAGTAGAAATGGTATTGGCAAGTATGTGTATCATGCAACCAAAACCAAAGAAAATGAGAATCACCTTAAATGGTGAACTAGGTAAAGCGGTTACATCGAAAGATTTAATTCTTTACATCTTAATGAAACTTACTGCAAATGGTGCTACCGGTTATTTTATTGAATATGCAGGTTCTGCAATCAAAAATTTAAGCATGGAAGCTCGTATGACCGTTTGTAACATGAGTATTGAACTTGGTGCTCGCGGTGGCTTAATTGCTCCTGACGAAAAAACATTCGAATATGTTAAAGGACGTACCTTTGCTCCTCAAGGTGCAGATTTTGATAAAGCAGTAACGAAATGGAAACAATTATTTACCGATGCTGATGCAAAATTTGATGTTGAATATACCTTTGATGCAGCAGATATCACGCCAATGTTGACCTACGGTACAAACCCTGGAATGGGAATGAAAATTACCGATTCAATTCCAACGGTTGATACTATTGATGAAGCAGGACGCGAAACTTACGTTAATGCTTTGGAATATATGAATTTCAACGCAGGTCAATCGTTACTTGGAACTCCGGTTAATTATGTCTTTGTAGGAAGTTGTACCAACGGACGTATTGAAGATTTACGTGCATTAGCATCTATTGTAAAAGGACGTCAAAAGGCTGCAAATGTAAAATGTTACATTGTACCCGGATCTAAAATGGTAGAGAAACAAGCAAAAGCAGAAGGATTGGATACAATCTTTGCAGCAGCAGGAATACAATTCCGTCAACCGGGCTGTTCATCTTGTTTAGCAATGAACGAAGATAAAGTGCCTAGAGGCGAATATTGTGTATCGACATCAAACCGTAACTTCGAAGGTCGTCAAGGCCCAGGAGCTCGTACCATTCTTGCAAGTCCGCTTTTAGCAGGCGCAGTGATTGTTACCGGTAAGATTACCGATCCAAGAGATTTAGTTTTATTATAATTGGATAAACAGTAACACAAAGTCCAATTAAAAATTAAAAATTAAAAATTAAAAATTAAAAATTAACTGTCATGCCAATAGATAAATTCATCAAAATAAGTTCAACGATTGTACCTATTGCAATCGAAAATATAGATACCGATCAAATCATTCCAGCTCGCTTTTTAAAAGCAACATCACGCGACGGATTTGGCGATAATCTATTCCGCGATTGGAGATATAATAACGATAATACACCGAAGGTTGATTTTCCGTTAAACGATAAACGTTTCTCAGGATCAATCCTTGTTGGCGGTAAAAACTTTGGTTGCGGATCGAGCCGCGAACACGCTGCTTGGGCTATTAACGATTATGGTTTTAAAGTTGTTATATCAAGCTTCTTTGCCGATATCTTCAAAGGTAATGCTTTAAACAATGGTGTTTTACCTGTGCAAGTATCAGAACCATTCTTGGCTAAGATATTTGATGCCGTAAAAAATGACACCAACAGCTTAGTTGAAGTTGATCTTGAAAATCAAAAAGTAACGATTGTTGCTACCGGCGAATCGGAAGGATTCGAAATAAACAAATACAAAAAAACATGTTTATTGAATGGTTACGACGATATCGATTTTCTTATCAGCAAACGTTCGGAAATAGAAGCGTTTGAAAAAAAGTAATTGATCGTTCGGTTCTTTTTGAAGGAGGGCAATCGTTGTAAAATGATTGCCGCTCCTTTCATTATTTTTAGTAATATTGTTTTTTTAACGTAAGTTGCCAATGAGTGTTGGCGACTTAATAATAAAAAGGGTGCAAAAACTTCTCGATTCAATAGAATATCCAACAGATCTGCGAAAACTTGGAGTAGAACAACTACCACAGGTTTGTAAAGAACTTCGCGAGTTTATTATTGATGTAATTTCCGAAAATCCCGGTCACTTCGGTGCTAGTCTTGGGGTCATTGAATTGACTGTAGCATTGCATTATGCACTTAAAACACCTTACGATAAATTGGTTTGGGATGTAGGTCATCAAGCCTATAGCCACAAAATACTTACCGGACGCAAAGCTGTTTTTGCAACCAATAGAAAATATAAAGGCATTAGCGGATTTCCGAAGATCGACGAAAGCGAGTACGATGCTTTTGGCGTGGGACATGCTTCCACATCAATATCGGCAGCACTTGGAATGGCTGTTGCCGCAGCACAAAAAGGAGAAAAAGACCGTCAGGTAGTTGCAATAATAGGTGATGGGGCATTGACGGGAGGAATGGCTTTCGAAGCTTTAAATCATGCCGGCGAGCTACAACCCAACATCCTTATTATTGTTAACGACAATAATATGGCTATCGATGCTAATACCGGAGCATTGAACCAATATCTTCTTGATATATCAACATCGCAAGCATACAACAAATTAAAAGACGATGTATGGAAGTTCCTTGGCAAAATGAGCAGGTTCGGTCCCAATACACAACATTTAATTCAAAATATTGAAATAGGATTAAAATCGATTGTACTGAAAAGTAGTAATCTGTTTGAATCGTTAGGGTTTCGTTATTTCGGACCTATCGATGGACACGATGTTGTTCATCTGGTTAAGACAATTGAAGATTTAAGAAAGATTCCGGGACCAAAAGTGTTGCATTGCATTACAAAAAAAGGAAAAGGATTTGCACCGGCCGAGCTCTCGCAAACAGAATGGCATGCACCGGGTAAATTTAATAAAGTTACCGGCGAAATATTGAAAGAAGTTCATCTCAAACCACAACCGCCAAAATATCAGGATGTGTTTGGACATACATTGGTTGAACTAGCACAAATGAATTCTAGAATTGTGGGAATAACACCGGCAATGGCTTCAGGCTGTTCAATGACCTATTTAATGGAGGCAATGCCCGAACGAGCATTTGATGTGGGTATAGCCGAACAACACGCCGTGACATTTTCGGCAGGTATGGCTATCGATGGCATGATGCCTTTTTGTAATATCTATTCATCGTTTATGCAACGGGCATACGATCAGGTGATACACGATGTAGCATTGCAGAAGTTAAATGTTGTGTTTTGTCTCGACCGTGCCGGATTAGTCGGTTCCGATGGTGCAACACACCATGGCATCCTCGATATAGCATTTATGCGTGCAATACCAAATATGACGGTAACAGCGCCAATGAACGAATGTGAATTACGAAACTTGATGTATACCGCCCAATTGCCCCATAAAGGTCCTTTTGTAATTCGTTATCCACGTGGTAATGGCGAAAATGTCGATTGGCGTCAACCTTTCGAAGAAATCACCATAGGTAAAGGAAGAGTATTACGCGAAGGTAAAAATGTTGCAGTAATAAGTATAGGTCCCGTTGGTAATACCATTTCAAAAATATGCGATCGATTAGAAACAGAAGGAATACATGTCGGACATTTCGATGCTCGGTTTATAAAACCCCTTGATCAAGAATTATTGATACATATTGCAAAAAACTATTATAAAATAATAACGGTCGAAGATGGAACAATCGTTGGAGGATTCGGCTCTGCAGTTATAGAATTTCTTACCGAAAACAATTTCGCTCGACAAGTTGTAAGGATGGGCATTCCCGATTCTTTTGTTGAACATGGAACCCAAGAACAACTCCAGTTGGAATGTGGATTCGATCATCGTTGCCTGTATTGCACCGTGAAACGTCTCCATGGTCTGACAATTGTTTGTGATGTTGAAGGCAGTAATGCCTGTTCTATTGAAGTCGACGCGAAAAAGTAGGGAAGCAATTACTGATTACGAATTACTGGCAGGCATTCCTCATTTAATCCTCTCAGTAATCCGGTACTTTCGGTATTCCGATTTTTCGTAACAATTTGTCTGTTTCACCTGAATAATTAACCGATATTATCATATTAACTGTATTTTTGTAGTTATATGGATTCAAATTTAAAAGTAAAAAAATATTTTCGTACAGCACTATTATCATCAACGTTAATAGGAGTCATCACGATGGAACCAACCTATGCTTTGATTGTTTGGTTACGAATTTTCCTTTCGATAATGTTTTGCTTCTGATATTGTTCATACCATCGGTTTGCATAAAAAAATACTTTTATAAAATGGAATATGATGCATAAAAAAACAAAATCCTTTCCTATTAATTCAAAAGCTAATAATATCAGCCAAGGTATTTCCATTGAAAAAACATTTTTTAAAGATTTACCTAATTTTGAAGAAGCTAAACAATCACATCGGGAAGAATGTCATTCCTTTTTCTTACTTGAAAAGGGAACAGTTTCTGTAGTAATTGATTTTGAAATGTATAAAATCAAATCACCGTCTATTACCTATATGCACCCCAATCAAGTGCATCAAATAATAGCATTAGAAAATGCAATAATTAGCAGTTGGGCAATCAATAATGAAAATCTGAATCCTGAATATCTGAAATTATTAGAAGAAATTACACCTGTAAAGCCCTTGTTATTAAAGAAAGAAATATTTTCCATTATTTACGAAGCGATATCACTTTGCGTAAAAATTTCAGAAAGGAAACAAGCGAAATTATATCACTCATTATTAAAAGATAATTTCAACGCATTAGTTGCATTAGTTGTTTCACAGTATTTAGAACAACTTAAATCAACTGAAAAACTTACACGATTTGAGATTCTCACAAAATCTTTTAAAATGTTATTGGAACGCAATTTCACCTCATTGAGAAGTCCAACAAAGTATGCTCAAAAACTAAATATTACAACATCCTACTTAAATGAATGTGTTAAAAATACTACTGGATTTTCAGTTTCACATCACATCCAGCAACGTATAATTTTGGAAGCAAAACGTTTATTGTTTCATTCTGACAAATCAGTAAAAGAAATTGCAACAATCCTAGGTTTTGATGATTACCCCTATTTTTCTAGGCTGTTTACTAAGATTACAGGAATGACTGCTTTAGCTTTCAGAAACAAAAGCCACGATTAGTCCAATACTTACCTTTTTTTGCCATTGCGAATCCTTATTAAACGATGCAACTTTGTATCGTTTAATAAAGCTTAATAGAATCATTTGTATTCCAAATATAAAAACTAAGAGCAAAAATAAATGGAGGGAAATATAACGATGAAGAATAACACAATTTTAGCGGTTGAAGCTCACGGATTGGTAAAGACCTTTGGAAATAATAGGGCTGTTGATGGTGTGAGTTTAAGTATTCCGACAGGTAGTATCTGCGGTGTACTGGGGCCTAATGGTGCGGGAAAAACTACTACAATAAATATGCTTGCCACTTTGTCAAAACCGGATGCTGGAAATGTAAAAATATTCGGTTATGATGTATTGCACGAAACTCAAATTGTGAGACAATTAATTGGGTTGACAGGGCAATTTGCCTCTATCGACGAAGATCTGTCTGCTCTGGATAATCTAATGATCTTCGGCAGATTGTATGGATATTCTCGCAGAGATTCTAAGCATAAAGCAAAAGAACTCCTAGAAGAGTTTGGTCTTAATGATGTGGCGAACCGTTCACTGTCAAAGTTTTCCGGCGGTATGCGACGTAGACTTGACCTTGCGGTAAGTCTTATTCATCAACCTCCGCTAATCTTCCTTGATGAGCCGACAACAGGGCTTGACCCAAGAACTCGGACGCAGATGTGGCAGTCTATACGCAATCTAGTAAAAAGCGGTTCAACGGTATTACTAACAACCCAGTATCTTGACGAAGCCGATCAACTTGCCGACAACATTGTTGTAATTGATAAAGGACGAGTTGTTGCGAACGATACACCCGACGGATTGAAACGTTCAGTAGGAAGCAGTTCGTTGCATTTGACAGTAAAAGACGCAGATAATATTGCAAACGCTGCACATATTATTGAGAGCATTCTTGATTCGAAAGTTAATCTTGTGGAAGTATCTGAGTTAATCGCACCAATAGACAATATAGATAAATTAACTGATGTGCTAACAATGCTGAAAGATGCCGGAATAGCATTTACAGGAGTAAACATCCTGCAACCAACGCTTGATGAGGTGTTCTTTGCATTAACAGGTGAAGGATCCAATGATAAAAAAGATAAAAATGAGGGAAATTAATATGATTAATACAACCGTAATACATGCCACCGAGCACAAACTGAAAAATCGAATCGGAGTTGGCACCACGATCAGAAATTCATATACGCTTGCATATCGGGCACTATTAAAAATGTTCAAAAATCCAGAAATATTTGTGGATTTCGTAGTCTTACCAGTAATGTTCACGTTGCTTTTCACCTTTTTATTCGGGGGAGCGATTTCAGGCAACATCCCAAACTATCTGCCAATTGTTATACCTGGCGTTTTGTTGATGTCAACTTTCACCAATTGCACCACCGCAGGGAGTAAACTACGTGAGGATGTAGACAAAGGCACCACGAGCCGTTTTAAATCCATGCCGATTGCGAGAATTGCACCGTTGGCCGGAAGTTTGACAGCCGATCTTGTACGATACATAATGGGTGGAATTACCGTTTTTACTACAGGATATATTCTTGGTTACAGACCTGAAGCAGGCGTTTCCTCTGTTATTTTTAGCATACTATTCATTATGTTCGTTGCTTGGTGTCTGAGCTGGGTGTTTGCATTCATTAGTTTGTGTACTAAGACTATTTCAACAGCGTCTGCGATTGGTGTAGTTGTAATGTTCCCTGTAGTATTTCTGTCAAATGCTTTTGTTCCAGCAGAAACGATGCCAAGATGGCTGCAATATTTTGTCCTACACATCAACCCGCTATCCCGCGTTGTAATAGTGGTACGACAGATGCTAACATATGGTACAATAGGCAATGATTTTTGGTTTGTATTATTATGTGCTTTTGCATTACTCATTGTATTCATTCCGCTAACAGTTAATGTTTATAAACGTAAGGCGTAATACTTGTCTCGTTTATATGTTGAAATTATCAACGTTTGAAGCATATAAAAAGCAAATTAGTGGGGAAATGGGGGGGTATCAAAAATCAAGTCTTGTTAAACATCTGTAAGAGCATAATATTCGATTTCAATCTTGCATTAATAGAATGTATATGCTACTTTTAATAATATGCAAACTTATTTGTCTATCGTTTATTTGGATGAGTTAATTGCATTACCGAGGGCATAGCAACATCAAAGTATTAAACATACAGTGCAGAATTACGGTAAGCGTTTGTTTTATACGCAACTGCGTTAAAAATGATGAAGAAGCCGAAAATATTAAGCAGGATGTATCGTTCTAGTTAAGTTATATCATCGAGAGAATCTATTGAACAATTGAGTTCGTGGCTTAACCACATAAGCTGGAACATAATAGTGGCTAAATGTCATAAAAGAACAACCCAATCACAGGATGATATGTTTAATCTCATTGGGTCTAATTCCTCGAAGCCCTTAGGCGAAGTTTCTACCTTCGTCATTTTTATCATTTCAGGCTCTAGTCTGTTAACATAGCACGACGGCGGTAGAACCGACCGCCGAACCTCACTCTGTTTATTCGTTTGTACTTAATTGAAATGTTTCAACTTCTGGCAAACTGAGGTGCAGATTTAATAAATCTATTATTTGTCAAAATGGTAGTCCTGAGATTATTGTACTTAATTCAGAAATCATTTTTTTGTCAAAGAACTCCTCAAGCTGACTATTTATAGAAATAATTGGATATATATTTTTAGTAAAGCTATAGTAAATCTTATAGTAGTCAAAGTACTCAACTACAATTCTTTCATCAAGGACAACTAAACGTTCACTAAATATTTTCTTGATTACATTTATTCTTTCCCACTCTTTGTTAAAGTCTTTTTCTTTTTTTACCGAAGCAAGCAAATCTATATTAAAAATTGTCTCTTTGCATATTTTGAATGCTTCTGTGCTAGTTTCATTTGAAACTTCAAAGTAATCATTTTTAAAATTTATATTGTCTGCAAATTGATTTACAAAATATTCAATCAAGATTTTATTTTGGCTTAAGATTACATCTTCGAGCGAATTACTTTCTATAACATTTTTTCCAACTGCTTGAACCATTGTATTCATCCTTTCTACAATGTTTTGAAGTTCGGCAACTGAGTCTAACACTTTTTCATCTTTTTTGTCACTCTGAAGTTGTTGGAGGTATAAATATAGCATGCCTGCAATTTGATTACTTAGATAATTTTCAATTTCATCCACTCGTTCAAATGTTTTTATTGGTTTGTCTTGAAACAAACTTATGAAATTGAAAATATTTATATCATCAACATGTGCAAAACTGAAACTTTCTCCTAAAGTTGTTTTGTTGTTTTCAAAAAACGATTTGTTTTTCTTAAATGTTTGAAAATCAGCAGACACATTCTTCTCTACAAATATAAAAACAGGAATATTCATTTTTAATGCAGTTTCATATTCTTTTCTTGTAATAGAAACATATTCTTTGTTATATATTTCCATTTTCTCTTTAATATTTTCACCAGAAGCTATTGAGCCATAACGACCGCCAATAATTAATATCATAATATGACATAAATTTACTTCATTGTAACATGATGCATCTAAAGGTTTATTATGCTCAAATATAACTTTGTCACTTTCAAAAAGGACAGGTTCAAAATTATAAGCTTCGATAAATCTCTCTAATCTTTCTCTGACATGTTTTAAGTCATAAAATGTTGAACTAACAAATACTCTTGGTTTCATAATCTGTTTTTTAAAGAATTATCAGTTGGTAATGCTATGTTTAAACTGAATTTTATTCTCGAATAAGTTTCATTTATATCTTTATTGGCAACTTTGCCGCTAACATTAGCCGAAAAGACGTTTATCCCAACTTTACCTCCTTTTTCGTTTTCATTTGATACAGTTATTGCAATATCAAAATCAATTACAGAAATAGGAATTATACCTTCTTCATTTCCCTTATATGTTTGTAAACATTTATCTTTATCCCAATTACCTAAACGTGGATTTATTCTCGCATCATTTTCTCTTGCGAAAATTTGGGTATCGTTTATGCCTTTTATAATTGACTTTAAAGTTTCTGAAATATATATATCAAGCTCCATAGTTGGTTATTTTTTCGTTTTTTTATTATAAGCAAACAGGTTTATATCAGCAACAACTGATAAAGCACTTTTAAGTATTATATCAACAATTGTCACTTTTTCTAATAACTCAATTCTCTCTCATGTATCTCCAATAATGAAAAGCTAAAGTAATCTATTCTCACAATCAACAACAATCATTGAGTAAATAAATTTAATTAATATTACATCTTAACCACGGTATTGAGACGGGCAATACAAAACCTGTAATTCTTGACATTATTAAAAACTGGGTTGTTTTAAGCTTTTCCCAATTAACAATGTAAGCTATATCCCAAATACGAGATGCTCGGAGGATTGACACGATAATACAGACATAGTTGCAAGTCTACATTCGTGGCGAAGTGAAGTGTTCTTTCAATTAATCGTTATACTTCGCCACTGGTCAAACTCGTTCATCTATTTACAAAGATGTCAGTCCTACGGACTTCTGTCTCAATAATGTTGAGTGATCAAAACCTCAATAATTACTGATAATTGTCACTTTTCATTGGATTAGAATCGATGCCAGTTGATACTAGCCATTTCCAATCGACATAAAGCAGATACCAGTTGATTTCCGCCAATTTCAACAGACATAGAGTAGATGTCAACTGATTCTAGCCAATTTCAATCGACATAAAGCAGACGCCAGTTGATTCTAGCCAATTTCAACAGACATAGAGCAGATGTCAACTGATTCTAGCCAATTTCAATCGACATAGAGTAGATGTCAATTGAATCCTAGCCTATTTCAAGTGACATAGAGTAGATGTCAATTGAATCCTAGCCAATGTCAATCGACATAGAGCAGATGTCAATTGAATCCTAGCCTATTTCAAGTGACATAGAGCAGATGTCTATTGATTCTAGCCAATTTCAATTGACATAGAGCAGATGTCTATTGATTCTAGCCAATTTCAATCGACATAGAGCAGATGTCAATTGATTCTAGCCAATTTCAATTGACATAGAGTAGATGTCAATTGATTCCGGCCAATATCAATCGACATAGAGTAGATGTCAATTGATTTCAGCTAATATCAGTTGGGATTGTGTAGATATAACTTGATTTCAGCTAATATCTATCGGGATGGTGTAGTTGTTAATTGATTCCGGCTATTCCTTATGGAAATATCATGTATGTCAATAGATTAATGATTGGCATTTGCCTTAACTGAATTACTCGGCTTTATAACTTCCAATAAATTCGGTCAATATAGCTTCGGTAGCCGTAGCTCCAATGCGAGTAACGCCAATAGCCCTAAATGCCAGTAGATCTTTCAATGTTCGAATGCCTCCTGCTGCTTTAACCTGCATGATTGGACCTGCATGTTCAACCATAAGCTTACAATCGGCGAGGGTGGCTCCGTTGGTTGCAAAATTACCGTCGGTTATTTTATTGTATCCATAACCGGTTGAGGTTTTAACAAAGGCGACCTTGATCTCGCGGCACATTTTCGTTAACATTATTTTATAGCCTTCGTTAGGCATATAGTCGTTTTCGAAAATTACTTTAAGAATAGCCTTACCTTGTAAACATATCTCATTGATTTCTGCTATTTCTGTTTTTACATATTCCCATTCGTTGCTCAGTACCTTTCCGATATTTATTACCATATCGAGTTCAACGGCACCATCGGCAATAGCTTGCAACGATTCTATTTTCTTAATACTGGTGCTGTTCGATCCATGTGGAAATCCTATCACGGTACATACTTTGACCGGCGAATCCATTAAATATTTCTGACATAAGTCCACAGCATAGGGTTTAACACATACCGAAGCTACATTCCATTTCAGAGCCGTTTCAAATCCGGCAATCAAATCGCGATCGGACATTGTGGGTTGTAATAAGGAATGATCGATCATTGATGCTATTTCCTGTAGCATTATTTTGGAATCTGTTGAAGCCATCGTTTTATGTATTTCTATGATATTCAAATGTAAGAAATATATTGTTATTTTGACTAACTAAAATACTATTTGATTTCAATGACCCGTAAAGAACGTTTTAATAAAATTCTTGCTTATTTTGTCGAACAGCAACCAAATCCGGTTTCGGAACTTGATTATGGCAGTCCGTTTCAATTGCTTGTTGCCGTAATACTTTCGGCTCAATGTACCGATAAACGGATTAATATAATTACTCCCGATTTGTTTGCCGCATTCCCTACAGCCCAAGCTATGAGCCGCTCGTCGGTTGAAGAGATTTTTGAATATATTAAAAGCTGCTCGTATCCTAACAATAAAGCAAAACATTTATATGGTATGGCTTGCTCTTTGGTAGAACGTTTCGGAGGCGAGGTTCCCCGTTCGAGCATCGATTTGGAAAGTCTACCCGGCGTTGGTCGTAAAACGGCAAATGTTATTACTTCTATTGTTTACGATGCTCCGACCCTTGCTGTCGATACACATGTTTTTAGAGTTTCAGATCGTATTGGGTTATCCGTAAAAGCTAAAACACCGCTCGATACCGAACGCCAATTGGTTAAATATATCCCTCAAGATTTGATTCCCCGGGCACATCACTGGCTTATCTTGCATGGTCGCTATGTTTGTGTTGCCCGTAAACCGAAATGTGGGGAATGTGGTATTGCTGCTTTTTGTGCTTTTTATGAAAAAATACAGGGGTAAGGTAATGGAATAATTACGTTGCATCGCCACAAGTCATCCTCATTCATCTATAAAGATGTCAGTCCTACGGACTTTGGTTTCAATGTTGTTGAGTGATCTTTTTATTTTGAATTACAAACATTAGTTGGACGGCTATAGGCAGAGCCTTAGTCGAATGTTAGTAACATAAAGATGGTGCAACGTTTTTCGAATCATCGAAGGTAGAACGATGCCCTATCCCTGACAGTGGTTGTAAACCCTGTCAGCGGATAATGAATTAAATAATTCGTGAATTAACAGAGAAAATTCGTGAATTTTCTCTACCGGTACGATGATTAAAACAACGTTGTAATGCGTGATAATTATACCGCCCTTTGTCGCACCACCTCGTACATCAACACCGATGCTGCCACCGAAGCATTTAACGAACCTATGCTTCCTAGTAATGGTATCTTAATAAATTCATCTGCATCGCGAAGTAATGACGCCGATATTCCGGTATCTTCCGATCCGATAATCAATGCAAGAGGAATGGTCATATCTTTGGTATGATAGATATTGTCTGTTTTTTCTGTTGCGGCAAAAATAGTGATGCCCGACATCTTTAAATATTTGATTGTATCGTCTAAGCTCGATGTACGGCAAACAGGTATAATGCTTAATGCTCCTGCCGATGTTTTAATAGAGTCGGCATTAATAGGCGAAGCTCCTTTATCGGGTACTATGATTGCATCAACCCCTGCACATTCGGCAGAACGGCAAATAGCTCCAAAATTACGAACATCGGTAATCTGGTCGAGAACCAGAATAAACGGTGTTTTGCCTTGATCGAAGATGAATGGTATTATCTCATCAATCTTTTGATATTCGATTGGCGAAATGTATGCCAATGCCCCTTGATGATTTTGTTTACAGAGATAATCGATTTTCTCGATCGGTACAAATTGTATCGGTAGATCGAGTTTTCTAGCTTCTGAAAGCATTTCGCGCGTTAAGGGGTTATCCTGCCCACGGCGTACCACAATTTTATCAATTTGTTTTCCTGCTTTTATTGCTTCTGTAATTGCATGCATCCCATAGATGCAAGTGTCTTTTATCATAGTCGATTTTCTTAAAAACGGTAACGTTCAATAGTTTGAAACTTTTAATTCGAAAGCCATAATGAATTTGTCGAAGTAGTAGGTATAACCGGTTACTTCGACAAGTTCACAACGACGCTCGATTTGTTGTTCTTATGCTGCGAAAGAACGTTTATTAAAATGGTAAATCACCATCTGCCATTGGAGGTGGTTCGGTTGGCATGGGTGGCATTGAACTGAATCCTGAATCTGAATCGGGTTGCGATGATGCTCCGGCCATATCTATTTTCCATACTTTTAAACTGGTATACCAACGTCCGTTGTATTCTCTTGATTCAGGATTAAAAGCTACGATTACTTCGGCACCCGGTGAAAGCGATTTCACCATATTTGCTTTGTCGTTCCATGCTTCTAAACACACTTTCTTAGGGAATTGATCCATTGTTTCGATCACGAATTCTTGAATCACCCATTGTCCGTTTGCTCCTGTTCCACTTTTAGGTGGTAATGTGGCAAATAATTTGCCTCTGATTTCTGCTGCCATATTCTTAATTTTTTGTAAAGATATTTATTTTTTTCCTAACCTTCTATTATTAATATGAATCAACAAGCGAACGTATTTTTAAACTAGTGCTTTTGAACGTTTTAGCTTTCGTTACGAAATCAATTGTTTTTGTTTCGCCTGGTAACAGGTCGAAGTAGTTATCGCTGAAAAAGCCTTCGATGTCTGTTTGCAGGTATACATTTTTAGCCAAAACATTTGTACCTATTTTTATTGAATAGCCGTTTTCGTTGGCAATAATAGATTGCCAAATCGAAGGTTTTAGCAATTTTAAATCTTTAATTTCGGTAAAGTAAACATAGCAAGGTGGTACGGTCGGATCGTCTTTAACTGTAATGATCATAAGGGTGTAATCTTTCGTGTATTTGTTCAATCGTGCCATCGTAAAATCGAAGAATTGTTTTGTGCAGCCATTGGGTTTAATAGTAACTGCTGCAGTGATAGTCCACAAGGTTTTTCCATCAAAGTCAATAATTTTACATTCTATACTGTCTGTTTTCCATTTTAATTGATCGGAAACAATGGAAACCGAAACCGTATTTTTATCGATTGTTGCTGAAAGTAAAAGGGGCGAATATGCTTTTTTAACAAAATAATGGAGTGCCTTCCATTTTCCGTAATAATCGGTACTACTCCATGAAGCTACCGGCCAGCAATCGTTCAACTGCCAATAGAGCGTACCCATACACCAAGGTCTTGCTGTTCTATGTGCTTCAATTGCATATTTAATCCCTTCGGCTTGCAACAATTGACCTACATAGAGAAAATTATCGAAGTCTTTGGGTGTATTATAATAATATCCAAGATAGGTTTTAATAAGTTGATTGCCATTTGGATGTCGTTGATGTGCAGTCATCACTTCGCTTTCAATTGTTCGATCGGAAGGTAGGGTATACTGTTCAATGGTTTTCATTTCGGGAAACGATTGGAAACCGTATTCACTCATAAACCGCCCCACATTGTTGCCATATTCTTTAAAGGGTTTGCCAGCGTGCCATACCTCCCAATAATGAATATCGCCTGAGCTTAGATCGCCTGCTTTCTGATCGATCGATGCCATTGGCGACGATGGCCAATAAAATCGGTTGTCGAGCTTTTTTAAAGCTTCGGGAATAACGGTATTAAACAATCGATTATAATCATTCCATAACGCTATGGCTATTTCGGGCGATTCTTTTTCCATCATTTCTTTCCATCCCCAACCATACCAGGCTGTATTGATTTCGTTATTCCCACACCATAGGGCTATTGATGGATGGCTACGAAGTCGTTTAACATTATCGGTTATTTCATTTCGTACATTGTCTAAGAATGCATCGTCACCCGGATACAGACTGCAGGCAAACATAAAGTCCTGCCAGATAAGAATACCTTTTTCATCACACAAATTATAAAAAGCATCGTTCTCGTATATGCCGCCTCCCCACACACGCAGCATATTCATATTGGCATCGACTGCCGATTGCACTGCTTTTTCGTAGCGTGCATTAGTTACTCTGCTTGGAAATAAATCGAGTGGTATATAATTGGCACCCTTCATAAAAATAGGCACATCGTTCAGTTTTATATAAAATGATTTCCCAATCGAGTCTTTTTCGTGTATTAGTTCTATTGTTCTTATACCTGTTCTCAGTTCTTTTCTATCAAGTGCAATATGGTCTTTTTTGATGATACATTTTATAGTATATAACGATTGCTGACCAAGTCCATTACACCACCATAGTCTTGGCTTTTTAATCGAAAACGCAATTTGCTTAGTCGATAAACCTTTTTCAAACGTAGTTTTTGTAGATGATATTAATTCATCATCGGCCCATATATCTACTAATGTTTCAATTGTTGTGTCTGTTTCAACTGAAATTAATGCTGTTAGATTAGCAACATCAATTGATATATCATTTGTCGTTACACAGAAATCGGTTTGACGTACTTTATCGTATGCAATAATGTATATGGGTTTCCAAATACCAGATGTTACGAAACGCGGACCCCAATCCCAACCATACTGGAATCCTGCTTTACGGGTAAAGATGCTGACCTTCTTATCGCCTATCCCTCCATTAATAGATTGGTCGTTGGTGGCCGGATAGTGAAAAGGCAACGAATCGAACAAGGGTATTGTTTTTTCTATTGGTGAATCAAATTCAACGATTAATTCGTTTTCATCTTTTATAAGTTTTTTACATTCAACTGTCCATTCCCTGAACATATTGTTTGTATTTAAAATTTCAACGTTATTGAGAAAGACTTTTGCGTACGTATCGAGACCTTTAAACGATAGAAGAATATTCTTTTTTTCCATAATTTCTTCAGACAATGAAAAGATGGATTTATAAACCCATTTCTTTTTATCTATCCATTGTAAATCTTTTTCGTTTGTTCGATAATATGGATCGGGAATGAGTTTGTTTTTGAGCAAATCGGTATGTACACATCCGGGAACTATTGCTCCATACCATTTGACTGAATCTATTTGTTTGAATTTCCATTCAGATTTCAACTCAGAAATAATTGGTAATTGTGCAAACGTAAGTACTGGTTTCAATGTCATAATAAACAGGAATAAAATATGAATAAAGATTCGTTTCAAGTTAATTTATTTTAAGCTTTTTGGTGAAATATATTTTATTAAAGTTGTCAACTATTTCAACAAGATAATCGCCTTTTCGAATATGATAAATAGTTTGATCTTTTCGAGTTTTCATTATTTGTTCTTTTACCATTTTCCCTTTTGTGCTGATGACCCTTACCGTTAGATTTTTAACTTCGAAATCGAGCGAAATGATCTTGGCATTTGTCTTCTTTCGTTTATTACGTTTAAATGCTATTTTACAGGCATTACTTCCCGAAACAATATAGCATATACCTTTTCTATTGCTCCAAAGCAGATTGCTTGAATCTTTAACACACAATAGTTTGCTCCAGTAGCGACCATACTGTACCTCGCCTGTTTCTACCAGTCCTATTGTACTTCCTATGCCTTCGATCCATATTTGATCTTTTGCAAGCGATTTATCTAATGATGTTAGCATAAGTCGATGCTTTTTAACACCGTTAATCACTATAGAATCGGAAAATTCAACTTCAAAATAGATTCTTGATGCAAGATTGTAAGAGGGTAGGTTTATGATATCGCAGATTTCGGCTTTAAAGTTGTATATCACAAATTCTTCACCATTCATAAATCTGATGAAAACGTTTCCTTTAACAGTATCTTCACGAATATATCCTGAGAAATACATATCGGATGTATCGAGTCGATCGGAAAAGGAATAATAGAGCGATGTGTAGTTTTTGTTGTCGATAACGGTATCGTCGAGAAATTTATACGATACGGTTCGTTGATCTTTATACGATTTTAAAACATTCCATGATTTTCCTTTGTCAATGAGTCGAAATTGAGCGAAAGCGGAATATCCAATTATCGAGATCAATGTTAAAAGAATTGTTTTTTTCATCCATATACATTTTAAATGATTCGTGTATATTGGGTGGATGCCCCTGTTTTATATATAAGACGTTCTGACTCTAAATTCATGGTGAGGGATTCATTTATTTTTAACTTTAGAAGAGAATCGATCTTATTTGTCTCGTTTTTTTAATTCGTCTCTTAAGAGCGATGCCTTTTCGTAATTTTCGTCTTCGATTGCCGAATCGAGCAATTCTTGTAATTCCAATGTGGTAAACGATTCGAAATCATTCCGTTTTTCGGGTTCAGAATAAGAATGACTGCGTGGCTTATTCTCATTTTCTTTGTCAAGTTCTATAATGATACCTGCTTTTGCTAAAACATCGGATGTAGTAAATATAGGACAGCCAAAACGTATAGCTAATGCTACAGCATCGGATGTTCTTGAGTCGAGCTCTACTTCTTTATCGCCTCCTTTACAAGTTATTTTGGAATAAAATATTCCTTCTTGAAGTTTATAAATAATAACTTCGGTAATTTCAATTTCATAACTTTTTGCAAAGCTCAAAAACAAATCGTGGGTTAAAGGCCGGGGAGCTTTTAGATTTTCGAGTTGAATAGCAATTGCTTGTGCTTCGGTGCCTCCGATAATTATAGGTATACGACGTTCACCATCTTCTTCAATAAGAATCAGAACATATGCACCATCTTGTGTTTGGCTGAAAGATAAGCCTAATATGTTAAGTTTGACTTTTTTCATGTTTTACGTATCATTTGCCAAAGATAAAAATATGATGATAATTTAACATATTTATAGACGCCATTTTTAACTATTTAATAACAATATTATGAAGAACAATATTTTTCCCATTGCTTTAAGATTGACATTGCTTCTTCGAAACTATTTCCACAAACCATTTTTTCGGCTTTAAACCCATCACAAACCTTTGGTCTTAATGGCGATTTGAATAGTTTACATCTCCTTTCATCGTCAAGATGTATACACCTTACTCCGGCAGGTTTACCACCTTCCATCCCCGGCATTTCAGACGATATTGATATTGCAATGCAACATGCACCGCATCCTATTCTACACTTCATATTGTTAAAATGTATAACCTATTCCTGGTATTACTGTAAATTTTGATAATTCGAAACCTAATTGAAACGTTAATCCCATGGGGATTATAAATAGTAACCCTCCTCCATATATAACTGTTAACTGATCGTCTTTCGGCACTAAATAGTATCCTACGGGTATTGAATTGTTTGTGTTTGGTAAACTTTTCTGATACCGTAGCCCGATCGTAGCATAAACCAATAGATTCTTTCGTGCTGCTGCAGCCATCCCTATAGACAGATTATAATAACGGTACGAGAGTTTTGCCGACTTATTACTTGTATCTTTCGAAGTATTTGATGGTTCTTTTAGAAAATTATAACTTTTGGCTAACGTAGGATTAACCCTAAATTCAACATACGGGCTGAATCGTTCTTTATTGTAATGAATTAAAAGACTTCCTCCATACCAATTTGCCGGGTATCCATTGGAATACAAGATTGTTCCATGGTTTTTTTGTTCGTAAAAGCCTTTTGCAATGGTATCTTTGTTTTGCTCGTCGGCAAAAAAGTCCTGAGCATGAGCGGTAACGGCTCCTAAAACGAGAATTATTCCTATTAAAAATCGATTCATTACATGTATTTTAACCGGGTGCAAATCTACGATTTTAAAGTTCTAAAACAGTAATTAATTACAATCTTCGACTAATTCGTTGCTCAATATTCCCGATGCTATTTCACGAACCGAGCCGGTCATTTTTATGTTCCACTCGTCGTCTATTGAAATTGCAAGGTTTCCTCCCGGCATCACTATCTTTACATCTTTCGTCGTGAGTCCTAATTTGTGGGTGACACATGCAACGGCACACGATGAACTTCCCGAAGCAAGAGTATATCCTGCACCACGTTCCCATATTCTGATTTCTACCTCGTAAGGTGAAATTACTTTAGCAAATTGAACATTTATTTTATTGGGGAATTTACTATTGGTTTCTATATACGGTCCGAATGTTTTAACTTCATCGTCGTTAAGCGTATCGGTCAGGATTACACAATGAGGATTTCCTACCGAAACACAATTGATTGTATATGTTTTATCGGCAATGGTTAAAAGCTCACCAATACATTCTTCTTTTTCTGAAAGAACCGGAACATTGCCGGCAATGAATTCCGCTTTACCCATTTCAACTTTTACCTTTTGAGCTTTCCCAAATCGCTCTTCGAGTATTTCTGCCGTTACGACTCCTGAAAGGGTTTCGATTGTAAACAATGGTGATTCGGCATAGCCATAATCGAACAAAAACTTACTGAAGATGCGTAAACCGTTTCCACTCTTTTCTGCTTCCGAACCGTCGGGGTTAAATATTCGAACACCAAAATCGGCTTTCGACGATGGTATTTTTAAAAGTATGCCATCCGAACCTATTCCATAATGAATATCGCAGATTCTTTTAATAGCTTTTGTACTTAGATTGATATTTAGAAAGGCTGAATCGAGAACGATATAATCGTTTCCAAGCCCGTGCGACTTAACAAAGAAATTGATTTGCATGAGAGTAATTATTTTGTCGGGGCTTCTAAAAATCCCATTTTCTGCGTTACGCAGTTTTTGTAAAATCCTCATTTACTATGATAGAGACAATTCATGAATTGTCTCTACTGCGGTTTTCCAAAAACTGCAAGCCTTGAAAATTGAATTTTTAGATATCCCCTTGTTTGTTAAAACAGCATTAAACGTCTCGTTCTATTTTATCGATTGTGCTTTATCAAGTCGTTTACCATTCATGTACGATACAACAAATGCATCGCCACCAAGCGAAATCCGGTATTGATTTGCTTCGGTAAATGAGAAGAAATAGCCTATCAAATATTTGTAATATTGTGAATCTTTTTCAACGAAAATCAGTCTGTCGGTCTTGAATCTTTGTTTGAATTCGCTGATAGGAATATAGTTGTTCAATGCAATAGCTTGTACTGCATAGAATATTTTTCCGTATGTTTTGTCTTCATGTGGTTTTGCATGATGAAGTGCATCGGAAACCTTCATAGCTACACCGTTGCTCGAAGCTGATATGAATGCATCGGCTACTCCGCAGTGTTTCTTTTCGTTTTTCACCTCGTTAAACGAGGAACTTCTGGCGATAGAGTATCTTATCCAACCATCTCCACGAATTTCTTCTTCAATTTTTAGATTCCCTTTATATATTTTCTTTAATTGGGCGTCAGACATTTTTTTACGTGTTGCAGCAATTTGAACTTTAAATTCTATGCCTTCCGACGATTGTGCTATCTTTTCGGGTTTATTAATCGGTTTAGGTTCCTCTATTTTAGGTTCTTCTATCGGTTTAGGTTCTTCCACAACTTTAGGTTCCTCAATTGGTTTCGGTTCTTCCAGCACTTTCGGTTCCTCTACCTTTGGTTCTTCAACTTTTGGTTCAATTGCAATTGTATCGGTAATTGGGTGTTGAACAGACGAAGTGTCGACAATTGTTGGAATATTTAATGTTGAATCGCTTTTTGGCAGGCTGTCTTTTGGTAATTCAACTTTAGGTTCATCCGATTTATTATCTTCTATTGCAGGTTTATTGGGTACTTCCGATACATTATTAATAATTTGTTGTGCAACAGTATTTGTATCTCTTGGATACATTGACGGTCTGTCGTCTTTAGGTTGTAATACCGTTTGTGTATTCTTTTCTCTTTTAACCGCAGACGTTTTATATTCTGAAACCGATTTCTTCAAAACTTCCTTATCGTCTGATACTTCGAATGGAAGATTGTTGAACTTTAAAACTTTAATATCTTTATCAATAAGGTAGTAAAACGATCCTGAGAAATTAAAGCTTCCGGTTGCAGATGTATTTGCAGAAACGAGTTTATATTCAATTAAGAATTCTTTTTCAAAAGGAATTTCGACCCAGATTACTTCTAATATACTGTCTTTTAATGTAGCCGATGCGTTTACAAAATCAGGAGAAATAAGCGGAAAGTTTTGAGGAGCCACACATTTGAATTTTGCAAAGCCGTTAATATCGTTTTTAATTATTTTAATGGTGATAGGCATGGTATCGCCTTTACCAATAGCTTTTTGATATGACACAATTGCAGAAATATATCCATCTGAAAATTCTTGTGCATTTCCGGCAAATGGAAGTAAGAGCAATAGGAATAATAGATTCCAAATGTTCTTTATATGTTTTGTCATTACATCCATATTGTTGTAATCGTTTTTATTATGTATTTACTGTATAAAGAAGAATTCACCAAGTTCATATAAATCGTCGACCTTTAATTCCGATTGACCATCAAAGAACATGTTTATAGCATTTAATATTTCTTCGAGCGAAATATAATCGTCTCCGTTAGTATCAACCGATTTGAATTTTTTAGGTATTGATTTATAAAATCTTCTATATAAGCCGGTACCTTCTAGTAGATTGGGGTAATGGCGATAAATGTCGGTTTGATTTAATGATGATGAATCGTTAAGCATTGCCAGTATTACCGGTTCTTTTATTTCTTTACCGGTTATATCAACATAAAAGGCCGATCGGGGAGTTGTGAGCTCGCTATCAAGATAATTAGGCACATGATCTTTGTCGTCGTCGAACGGACAACCCAACGTATCGACAAGAACGCCCGGAGGTGTCATTGGACATTGGTCGTATACATCCATTATATAATCGCCGTCAACATCCCAGAAATCCATCATACCCGAACCGAGATCAATAAATTGCAGTTGTTTTTCTTCTGTTGTTTTAGAGAATAAATCGAGATTGAATTGAATAAAACTATACGAAAATGCATCGAATCCTTTTTTACCTTTTCTCTCCGGATTTTTAGCATAATAATCGCTACTTGCAGTTGTTGTAATATCGTCCATTCTATCGGTCATCGTATAGTGATAGGAATAGCCGATTTTAAATGATGCTTTTTGACTGATAATAAATTCACAACCAAGTTCGAGGGGAACAGATAACACTAATGGCGAACGTGAAGGCAATCCATCGATGTTTTTGTTCTTTAATGCTGTTTCGTAAACGCCGTCTTTAACAAGTATTTTGCCTCTGCTATGCGATGGATCTGTAGCTTCGTCAATATTCCTTACCGTTCCGTCGCTCCAATTATAATATTTTGTACCGTTAGCATCGTACAGATCGGCATACGAATCGTAGTTTACAAATTCAAATCCAAGTGAAATGTAAGGAGATAGTACTTTTTTGTCGCTATTGCCAACAAACGAAAGATTAGCAAAATTGTACATTATATTCGTACCAAATGTCATTACTTGCGTTTGAAAATTGAAGTTCTTTTTAGGGTCGATATCGTAATGGGTGCTGTTAATTTTACCAAACAAAAAACGGAATCCGAATTTAAAAGCAGAATCCATTGCACGGTAAATGTCAACGTTAAATCCGGTATTACCGAATGTTATATCTTTAAAGTATTTGTTCTGAACTTCACCATAGAAAGCAATATTTCCCATTCCAACACCAATTACAGGTTTGTATACAGGTTTATCGAGTTTTACGGTTGTTTTTAGTTTGCTATTCCAGTCAACGGTATCGATGTCACCTGTTTGAGCATGTAACATCGTAGAATTAATAAGCAGGATTGTAAATAATATGAGTAGGTATTTCTTCATTAAAAACGATCTCTTTCCTTGAATTTGAATTTGTTAGTACCCTAATATAATGTGTTAAGTGTTGAATTTAAGCAGTTTGATATTTCTGTATAAAGTTCAACTTTTTACTATTAATTTAAACCGCAAACGCTTGTAAAATGTGCATTCTACGTATTATATCAATTAACAAATATATAAATTTATTTATAAAATATATCTACCACTATCCTTTTCAGATAAAATTTACGATCTTATACTTCAATTCTATTGCTTTGTTATATGTTTTACCCATTTATTTACTTTTGATTTGAAGATTCATGAACCTTTAAGGTATGTATTTTAATACGATCTTTATCTAATTCATATATTTTATTGTTGAAGTAAACAATCTGATTATTACTGTTATACTTTGTCAATGAAGTCAATTCGTTGAAGGAATTTGTTCTGAAATTCATGATAAACGGTATTGCATTATCAGAGATATAAAATAATTCGTTTTCGGAAAGAGGCATAAATGAAGAGATTTTTTTGAAATTAATGGTTTGACAATAATTTCCCGAAGTATAAAAAATAACGACTCCAAACTCCGGTATTAGCATAAATAGTTTATCGCCTCTCTCTGTAATTATCGTTGGAGTTGTTGATGTTGGACATAATACCGATAAATCGGGCGTTGATGTAATAACATTGATTTGATAATTAAATTTTATGATTTGACGAGTATCGGTATAGTATATCCAAAAGCTATTGTCGGAACCTGTACATGCCAGTTCTGTATTTAATAGTCCTTGTTTTGGCAAAGAAATTGGACTTTGCAATTCTTTTAAATGATTGTCGAGAAAGACGATCATTCCTGTTTCCTTGTAAAATACAAGTATTTTAAATGGATTTGAAACATCGACCGATGTTATCGATCCATACATTTTATTTGAAAATTCTATTGTATTGCTGTCGTTACCATCAAGCTTATAAAGAGAATTGCCCGAAATAAGAAAGATACTACCATTTATGTCTATTGAAAACGATTCAGGTTTATATTTTGAAACATTGATTGAATCCTGACCTATTGCCGATTGCAATGAAAATAGACTAAGTATGACAAAAACAATAAGGTTTTTCATTACAGTCGTTCGTTGATTAATAGTATTTCGTCGGCTATAATTCTATTGTTAGCTAAACGCGGAACCTTATGCTGACCACCAAGTTTCCCTTTAAATTTCATCCATTCATAAAACACACCACGTTTTAATGGGAGTACTTGGGGTGGGGTGAGTGCTAAATCTTTATAGCGTTTTGCTTCGTAATCGCTATTTATGTTTTTTAATTGAACATCAAGCGAATCGACAAATGTTTGTAATTCTACAGGCATTTTTTCAAATTCGATGAGCCATTGATGTGCTCCTTTGCTATTTTCATTCATAAAAAGGGGAGCGGCGGTATATTCGGAAATGATTGCCCCCGTTTGTTCACAGGCAAAACTTAAGGCATTATCGGCATTTTCAATAATCACTTCTTCGCCAAATGCATTCATAAAATGCTTGGTTCGTCCTGTTATTTTGATTTTGTAAGGAAATTTATGGGTGAAGGTTACCGTATCGCCAATCATATATCGCCACAATCCACTATTTGTAGAGATTACTATTGCATAATTATCGCCCAATACAACATCTTCGAGCGATATAACGGTTGGATTTGATTTGAGAACTTCTTGAATGGGAATAAACTCGTAGAAAATGCCTAAATCCAACATTAATAACATATCGTCGGAATCAAGGTCGTCTTGAATAGCAAAAAAACCTTCCGAGGCATTATAGGTTTCAAAATATTTAGTTTTAGAACTTGGAAGAATTTTTTCGAACTGTTCTCTATAGGGAGCAAAGTTTACACCTCCATGAATAAATAATTCAAAGTTAGGCCACACTTCGTTAATTGTTGCCTTACCCGAAATTTCAAGTATCTTTTTAAATAATATTAAAGTCCACGACGGTACCCCTGCCAAATGGGTCACATCTTCGTTCATTGTTTCAATGGCCATTAATTCGAGCTTGCGTTCCCATTCGTCCATTAATGCAATGCTAAGGTCGGGGGTGCGATAAAACTCTACCCAAAAAGGAAGGTTTTGCATAAGAATAGCCGATAAGTCGCCATAGTACGAATCGAGTGTCATGTTGCATATTTCATGACTCCCTCCCAACGCCAATGCTTTACCATTATATATAGTAGTTTCGATATTTAAATTTGTGTAAAGGGAATAAACATCCTTCCCTCCTCGAAAGTGACATTCTTCTAAAGCCTCTTTACTAACCGGAATAAATTTGCTTTTATCTTCGGTTGTTCCCGACGATTTAGCAAACCATTTAATAGGAGTAGGCCACAAAATGTTTTGTTCTCCCTGCATTATCCTATTAATATAGGGTTTTAATATATTATAATCGGTAATAGGTGTTGCTTTCTTGAAATCTTCGTAATTGTTGATTTCCGAAAAATGATGCTTTTTACCCCATTCGGTATCTTGCCCCATCTGCAATAGTTTGTATAGTGTTTCCGCCTGTATATCGAACGGATAGGTTTTGTAAAGATTAATTTGCTCAATTCTCTTTACTTGAAGCCAAGATACTATGGAAGTAAGGAATGCCATATAAACTTTATTGATTGTATTTTAACAAATGTATTAAAAATATTTATCGAAATAGATATTCTTAGATTAAAATGATATTTTATTCTTATGCTTTTTGCTATTTTTGCCAAAAGCTTTTTAATAGAATTTTTAAAACAAATACAATGGCAGACGATATCTTTAAAAAAATCATTTCTCACTCAAAAGAATATGGTTTTATATTTCCTTCTTCGGAATTGTACGACGGTCTTGGTGCTGTGTACGATTATGGACAAAATGGTGCGGAACTAAAGAATAATATTAAACAATATTGGTGGAATGCAATGGTGCGTTTAAACGAAAATATTGTTGGAATCGATTCTGCAATTTTTATGCATCCGACAATTTGGAAGGCTTCAGGACATGTCGATGCTTTTAACGATCCGTTGATTGATAATAAAGATTCTAAAAAAAGATATCGTGCCGATGTACTTATTGAGGATTGCCGCGATAAGTTTGAAGAAAAGATTACCAAAGAAGTTGAAAAAGCTAAAGCTAAATTCGGCGATTCGTTCGACGAACAAAAGTTTCGTGAAACAAATCCCAATGTTCTTCGCTCGCAAGTTAAAATAGATGAAATAACAACTCGTTTTGTTGCCGCTCTCGATAAAGGCGATTTGGACGCTATACGTCAAATCATAATTGATAATGGTATTGTTTGTCCAATTTCGGGAACATGCAATTGGACCGAAGTTCGTCAGTTTAACCTTATGTTCGATACTAAGATAGGTTCGGTTAGTGAAGAAGCAAATATTATTTATCTACGTCCGGAAACGGCACAAGGTATTTTTGTTAACTATCTAAACGTTAAAAAAACAGGGAGGATGAAAATTCCTTTTGGTATTGCTCAAATAGGAAAAGCATTTAGAAACGAGATCGTGGCACGACAATTTATTTTCCGTATGCGCGAATTCGAACAAATGGAAATGCAATTCTTTGTTCGTCCCGGCGAAGAAATCGAATGGTTTAAATTGTGGAAAGAAAAACGCTTGAAATGGCATCTTGCATTAGGAATGGGCGAACAAAACTATCGTATGCACGATCATGAAAAATTGGCACATTATGCAAATGCAGCAACCGACATTCAATTTAATTTCCCTATCGGATTCAAAGAATTGGAAGGAATTCATTCGCGTACCGATTTCGATCTTTCGCAACACGAAAAATTCTCGGGCAAGAAAATTAAATATTTCGATCCCGAAACAAACGAAAGTTATGTTCCTTTTGTCGTTGAAACATCGGTGGGTCTTGATAGAACCTTCCTTGCCGTTTTATCGAATGCATATACCGAAGAACAGGTTGAATCGGCCGATGGAACTATGGAAACACGTATTGTTTTAAATTTACCTCCGGCTTTAGCTCCGGTAAAAGTTTGTGTTATGCCATTAGTTAAGAAAGATGGTCAACCCGAAACGGCACACAAAATTATTGATATGCTTAAACTCGATTTCAATTGTCAATACGACGAGAAAGATTCTATAGGTAAACGTTACCGTCGTCAAGATGCTATCGGTACACCAATTTGTATTACTGTCGATCATCAAACGGCCGAAGACCAAACCGTAACTGTTCGTCACCGCGACACAATGGAACAGGTTCGTGTTTCAATATCCGACATACCTTCTATTGTTGAACAAAAGGTAAGTATGAAGAGATTGTTGGAGAGATTGTAATATTTTGTACTTAATTAGATGAAAAAGCCATTCCTTAATTTATAAGGAATGGCTTTTTCATATTCTCATATCTTATTAATACTATTTCTATACATTTCGACAACGTACTATAGTATATAATAAGGTAATAAGGTTTGGAGTTGTTTTTATTGCTTCAGCTACTAAGTGATCGCAATTTTTAAAAATTGAATGTCTAATTAAGATAACTTTGTTTACGATTTTAAATGAAAAGACTTTAACCACAAAGGAACACAAAGGTATTTCACAAAGTCGCTCAAAGTTTTTTAATTTTTAGGTTTATAGTCCCTCGAGACTGCACAAAGTCACAATAAAAATGATAATGCATATTTCAATAACCCCGACATTCACAGACTGTGTGAAAACTAATAAATATTATAATTTTTTCTTATTATCTTGTTCCTTATCCTCTGACTGACAGGGTTTACAACCTCTGTCAGGGATTTGGCGTCGTTTTTACTTTGATTTTTCGTGAACGATGCATCCATCTTAACCCTGACAGAGGTTTTAGACCCTGACAGGTAGGGTGTCCAATATGTTGTTCTGAAAAACGAATAATTATTGTTCATTTTCGAGACGATACAATTATGTTTTTAATCCATTTTTAGTTGTATAAATTACGTTAATAAATTTGCTTATATCATT
>Ga0265338_10002431_pt1 | contig 27986 bp, 20 predicted proteins | sample 42126metaG_FD_193579 | JGI IMG/M metagenome (GOLD analysis project Ga0265338, IMG submission 193579) | Rhizosphere microbial communities from Carex aquatilis grown in University of Washington, Seatle, WA, United States - 4-21-26 metaG | ecosystem: Host-associated > Plants > Roots > Rhizosphere...
ACTGAAGGAGAAGTGATATGGTAACCGCAATCGTTTTATTGACCGTTGCACGAGACAAGATCAATCCCGTTGCCGAGCAGCTGGCCGATATCGAGGGGATAACGGAAGTACACTCCGTTGCGGGGCGTTACGACCTCGCCGTGATCATCCGCGTGAAGGACAACGACCGCCTCGCCGACCTGGTCACCGACCACATACGGAAGGTGGCCGGCATCGAAAAATCGGAGACACTCATCGCATTCCGTGTCTATTCAAAGCACGACCTGGAAGGGATGTTTTCGATCGGAATGGAAAAATAACTGCGACAGATAGTTTCATCATCGAAATTCATCTCTCACCAATTAGGAGAATATCATTATGAGAAGATTTTTCTGTTCCATTGTGCCGTTGCTCTTGTGCGCCGGTTCGTACGCGCAATTGAATTATCCTCCTACGCGCACTGTCGACAGCGCCGACACGTATTGGGGAAGAACATACAAGGACCCGTACCGGTGGCTGGAAAACATGAAAACCAAAGAGGTGGAACAATGGTTCAAAGCGGAGGCCGCGTTAAGCGACAGTCTGTTGGCAAGAATTCCTGCCAGGGACTCGTTAGTAAGAGAATGGGTTGCGCTCGACAAACTGAAGCCGGCGAATTATTCCGACATCATTTGTGAAGGGAGCAGATTATTTTACAAGAAAACAAAAGGGGGAGAAAACGTCGGCAAGCTTTACTACCGCGAGGGCTGGGACGGCGAGGAGAAATTACTTCTCGATCCTTCCACGTACCGGCCGGGAGCGGTGACCACCATCCAGAACGTCATACCGAGCTATGACGGAAAGAACATCGCTCTGGGACTTTCCGCCGCGGGCGCGGAGGTCTCCGAGCTTCGGGTACTGAACGTTGATTCCGATAAATTGCTGCCCGACAGCATTTATCCGAGCTGGTTCGGTCCCATCGGCTGGACGTTGGACAACTCGTCATTTTTTTATTTCTCCCAGAAGACAGCAGACAACAAGAGTTCCGAGTTTGAATTGAACACAAAGACAAAGCTGCACAAACTCGGCACCGCTTCGTCGAGCGACGTCGACTTTTTCAGCAATGAAAGTTATCCCGATCTCCACATTGCTTCCAACGACTTGCCCTTTGCGAGTATCGACGAAACGTATCCTGCGTATGTCTTCGCATCCCTTTCAAATGTGCGCGGCGAGATGCACACGTTCTACGCTCCCACAAAGGAAATGGTGAATCCAAAAATCAAATGGAAAGTACTCTGTGAGGTTTCAGACAGCCTTGTTCGGGGGATGGAATTCTACGGCGACAGGGCGTACGCTATTACGGAAGCGAGCGCTCCGAAATACAAACTCGTGTCGACCAGCATCGAGCATCCCGACTGGCGTCATGCCGAGACCATTCTTCCCGAACAGAAAGATGCGATGCAGTACATTGTTAAGAGTAAAGATTACCTCCTTGCCGTCTATTCGGATGGAATTGTCGGCCGGGTCGTTGAGTACCATTTCAAGGATGGGAAGAGAGAAGAAGTATCGCTTCCAATGTCCGGGGCGATCGGCGTCATGTGCCCGGACCAGCATGCAAACCATTTCATCGTGACGATCTCGACATGGACGTCGCCCCGTACGTTGTATGATTTTGATGCAGACAACCATTCCTTCAAGAAGAGCATGTTTAATTTCGATATCTCATATCCAGGTTTCGAAGATTTGACATCGGAGGAAGTGGAAGTGCCTGGACATGACGGCGTGATGATCCCCCTATCCATCATCTATAAAAAAGGACTGCGAAAGGATGGAGGGAACAGCTGCATCATGGACGGGTATGGCGCCTATGGCATCAGTGCCACACCGTCGTTCAGCATTCTCCGGTCAGTTGCGCTTCGGGGAGTGGTCATGGCGATAGCACACATACGGGGGGGAAGCGAAAAAGGAGATTCATGGTACAGAGGAGGATATAAAACGACGAAGCCGAACACATGGAAAGATTTCATTTCATGCGGCGAATTCCTGGTGAAGAACGGTTACACGTCCCCCTCAAAACTGGCGGGGACGGGAACGAGTGCGGGAGGTGTGCTCATCAGCCGGGCGATCACAGAACGGCCTGACTTATTCGGCGCGGCGATCTGCAATGTCGGATGCGCCAACGCAATGCGGATGGAATTCGCGCCCAACGGCCCCGGCAACATTCCGGAGTTCGGCACGGTGAAGGATTCTGTGGAATGTCTCGCGTTGTATGAAATGGACGGCGTCCAGCACGTGCGCGACGGCGTCAAATATCCGGCAGTCATCTGCGTCGGCGGTTGGAACGATCCGCGCGTCATTGCATGGGAACCGGGAAAATTTGCCGCGGCGCTTCAGCGGGCTTCAACATCCGGGAAGCCTGTTCTCATGATGGTGAATTACGACAGCGGACATTTTACAGAAGACAAAGAGGTTGCGTTTAGAAACTTTGCGAACCAATATTCGTTTGTTCTCTGGCAGACCGGGCAGCCGGGATTTCAGCCGTCGAAATAACGGGCAAATAGCACACACAAAATTACGCATCGGACAAAAGAGAGAGAAGATATTCTCTCTCGCTTTTGTCCGCTCTAGCTGAACGAGGAAAATACTGCTCCGGAGCAATTTTCACCGACGGCCCGATTTTAGCTTTAATTTTTTTAGCTCCATTGTTTTCATGCTTCTTGGCGCCCGTTGCGCCTTGGCAGTGAAATATTTTCATTAAATGATTAATACGGTGTACGATGCGCGACATCTCCCGAAAAATAACAACCCTCCGGACTGCAGTTGCGCAGTCGACATTGCGTGTCTCGCCTTCCACAATCGCACTCATCCGGGAAAATAAAATTCCGAAAGGAAACCCGCTTGAGGTGGCGAAGGTGGCGGCGATTCAGGGGGCGAAAAACACGAGCCAGATTATTCCGTATTGTCATCCGCTCCCCGTCGATTTTGTAGGTGTGGAATTCGCGATCGGGAAAACCGATATCGTTGTAACCGTCGAAGTGAAGGCGATCTACAAAACGGGCGTCGAGATGGAAGCGCTCACCGGCGCATCCGTTGCCGCTCTGACGCTGTACGACATGATGAAAATGCTGGACGACGAGATGGAGATCCTCGGCGTCACACTGCTGAGTAAAAAAGGAGGAAAATCCGATTTTGCGAAACTCGGCGGGTTGAAACTGAAAGCAGCCGTCCTCGTGATGTCGGATTCCGTCTCTGCGGGAAAGAAGGAAGATACTTCGGGCAAAATTATTGTGGAGCGGCTGAAGGAATTAAGCATCGACGTCGCCGATTACGCGATCGTTCCGGACGATTCCAAAAAAATCGAAGAGAAGATTTTGCATTACGCCGACTCGATGAAATTGGACCTTGTCGTCACAACCGGCGGAACGGGGCTTGGCCCGCGCGACACAACTCCTGAAGTGGTGAAGAAAATCATCGAGCGGGAAATTCCCGGTGCTGCCGAAGCCGCTCGTGTCTACGGACAGGCGCGCACTCCTCTCGCAATGTTGTCGCGAAGCGTCGCAGGAGTTCGGGGAAAAACTTTACTCATGAGTTTGCCCGGGTCGAAGAACGGGGTTACGGAATCGCTCGACGCATTGCTTCCGGCGCTGCTGCATGTGTTCAACATGATGAAAGGAGAAGGTCACTGAGAGAGGGGGGCCTCATCAAATACAAATTTCACAAGCAATACCGTTTGCCATATTTTAATTATGCAAGCACAGCCCGTTATTTTGTCACAATGTGCACAAAAGAGCGGCAGCATTATTTTGGTGCGATACTCAATGGTGAACTGCAGCTTTCAAACATAGGGAAGATTGTTCAGGAATGTCTAAACAATCTTCCGTCAAAATTATCGTATGTGACGTTGGACGAATCTGTGACTATGCCGAATCATGTCCACGCTATTATCTTCATTAATAATCCAAAAAAAGAACGGATGCTTCACGAGAGGAAGTTTCAACCGGAGAAACAATCGTTGTCGTTGGTTATTCGAAATTTCAAATCGGCCGTAACATTATTGGTGCGTCGGAACATCGGTGTGATGGATATTTGGCAGCCTCGATTGTACGATCGCATCGTCCGTGATGAAAATGAATTAGATAGAATAAGGACGTACATCCGGAATAATCCATCGCGCTGGGAGACTGATAGAAGCAGTCCCGACAATTTATTGATGTAGGAACGGATGGAAATCCGTTCCTTGGATTTTAGTCGGGAACGGTCTTCCTACCGTTCCTGCATTTTAATTTGAACGATAACCAGATTTCACTTTTTTTAAATTTCCTCTTGACAACTCTGCTCGTAACAAGTATCTTTCACATCGTAAGATCTAGCCTGTAACGTCAGTGTGATAGCGGGGAGTTAAACTTTACAAGTTTAATTATCATGACTGAATCCGATGACATCAAGATCACGACGTAGGGCATTCGCCGCCGTCTCGCTCGCAGTGCTGTGTGTAGTGCCCGTTGCAATAACTGTATACCTCGCCCGAAGCTTCACTCCTTCTCCCTCGCTGCTCGGACATACAATGCCCCGGCTCTCTGCACGAAGGCTGGATGGTCAGCTGTTTGTTCAGGACACGACGGTCGAAAAAAAACGCGTTGTCGTGTTCTTCGCACCGGGATGCAGCCATTGCCGTAACGAATTGAAGAATATCGATGAATTGTTTCCGAAATACAAAGAAAGCATCGATCTTCTCGGAGTCTCTCTTGACAACTCCAGATCGACTCAAGCCATGGCAGCAGAGCTTCAGCTGAAATTCCCGATCGTCGTCGCCGACAACGAACATTTGGACGATGGGTACAAAGTAACTATCCTCCCCGCTATTTTTTGTTTCAACGAACACCGCGTGCTGAAAAAATTCTACAGCGGAGAGCATACACTGGCGATGGATGAACGCTTGCTCGAGGAATTCATTTCCTTTTCGAACGCTCGTTAATTCCGCCGGAGGGGGAATACATGAAGAGGAAAAAACGATACATCGGAATCGCAATCGTGGTACTGGCAGCGGGGGTTGTTAATTCCTGGTGGATTGTACATCCGGCCATCTTTAAGCAAAATATTCCCGACGGTTATGCAGAAGGGGAATATCAAGGAACGGACGGGGTTTTGATGCAATCGAGCTACAATGATTGCGGGCCGGCTGCATTGCAAATGATCTTCGACCATTACGGCATTCCAAGCACGGTCGACGAAATAGAACGAACTGTGCAGCCAAAAGGGGACGGAGTCACGATGCTTGCTCTGAAGCGGATGGCAGAAGAAAAGGGACTGCGCGCCGAAGGCTGGAGATTGACATTGGGGGATCTCACGAAGGCTTCTTTTCCGCTGTTGCTTTTTGTGCACAACGACCACTTTGTTGTTGGGGACAGCATGGATAATCGCATGATTTTTTTGCGCGACCCGGCAATAGGGAGGATCAAAATGCCCACTTTTAATTTGCCTCAAATATGGCGGGGCGAAACATTGATCGTTGCTCAGAAATAAGACCTTGCTCGCCGGTTTAGGCCGCACGGGTGAACACTATCCGCTTTAGCTCGGGCGTTGAGGCGTGTAGTGCAAACCGTGCGGAATAGACAGCCCGCGGTGAGCAGGAAATAATTAACGAACGAAAATTATTCAATCAAAGGGGGAGTTATGAGAAAAGCAATCTCGTTGTTGATGGTGTTCCTCGTCGTGCTGACATTGCTCGGGCCGGTAAGCGCCCAGCCGAAGACGTCGGCCCAACTCGATTCGAATGAAATGCTTCAGATCAGCGGAGGGAAGTCAGGGTGCAGTGCCTATGCAGGTATTTCCTGCTGCTGTTTGGACCTTTGGGTAATTCAATTCTGTTTCTGCGCCTACGTTCCATTTCTTGCGTGAACTTTCGCTGCCCTCTCTGCGAATTGTGACGAGAGAGGGCAGCATGTTTAAAATGTTTGTTTCCCCACATGACAATTAATCAATTTCTAACAGGGCAAATATGAATGATCATACGAAAAGACTTGGTTTGGTTCTTTGCATCGGATTTCTTTTCTCCGGTTCAGCAGCAAGAGGTCAAATTCCTGCATCGGGTTCAGACTTTCAGTCGCTTTCTCGCGTTCAATGGGGAATGAATTTGGAGGAAGTAAAGCAACGAATTGGCAAGGATGTCGAAGAGATGACGGACACGTCTCTTTCATTTCCGGATTCATTGCTGAACTCGAACGTCCATGTGACGCTGAAATTCGGGGAAGCCGACAGTGACAAAGGACTTCGTTTTATTGATGTTCAATTCGATACCAAGGATGTTGAACAATTGCGCTCATATCTCACGGCCCGTTACGGGAAAAGCTATGAAACGGAAAAAAAGGAAAAATCAAAGTTGTTCTTTACAGTGAACTTTGAAGCGTCAAAATGGCGTTTGAAAAATGAAAGCATTATGATGATGGTCATTTCACATGGCGATGAGGTGTTGGCACTCAGCATGCTCTACAATGGAAAGAGGAGATAATGCCATGACTTTTCTCAGGAAGTTTGGAATGATAACTTTGCGGGGGATGGTATGAAGAATACATTTGCAATGATATTTCCATCAGGTGAAGATTTCGAACGCATAGGGATGGCTCGGGGATGGAAAACACCATATTGCATTGTGGTTGCAGGGACCAGCCTTTTGGCATGGCTCAAGAGTTGCCTGCGAACCTGGTCAGTGGCGGCCGATATTGGGATGTTGGCAGCTTCGGTGGTATCAATGTCGATCTCCCTTCTTATAGTGTGGTCGCTTCTCACGTTGCTATTGTATTTATTCTTGATATTTTTCAATTCACCGAAGAGAATCAGTTACAGGAAACTATTTTCCCTTGTCTCTTTTTGTGGAATGATCTTTTTAATCGGAGAAATGGCAAATTTCATCCTCTTGAGAATTCCCATGCTCAAAATACGGTCTTCCGTCTTTCCCAACCGTTTTCCCATCGGCCTGGACTTGTTCTGGGTTGGAGGGCATCCGAGCCTCCCTCTCGCAATATTCATGCACAGTATTAATCCCATTGTCATTTGGTATTGTGCAACGTTGTCGCTTGGACTGCACAAGATTGCCGGGGTGAGCAAAATGAATGCAGGGCTTGTTGTGGCATCGCTCTGGGCGCTCGGAGTAGGTTCTGTCGCTCTCATAACGAGCGTGCTTGGGGGAACGACGATCGGCATCAAAATAGGATGAGCATTGAGAACGCCCGTCAGGAAATATGTGTTTTATTGTATGCGGACCCTCCTCGGAGCTGCTATGAGTTTCGCAGGATTCGTCAAATTGTTCGACGGCCAGTCTTTCCTGAAGGCCATTCAACAACTGGACCTTGTTCCTGCGCCTCTCGTGTTTCCCGTTATGGTCGTGGTCGTGCAATGTGAAATTTGGCTGGGTCTTGCCCTTATCGCCGGTTTTCGAACGAGAATTGTTGCTGCAATGCTGGCTGGTCTGGTTTCGCTATTTATCACTGCCATTACCATCGCTCTCCTGCGCGGGATAAGCGGTGATTGCGGCTGCTTCGGATCGATTGCTTCTGAACAATTGGGACCTGGTCTCGTCGTCCGCGATTCTCTCCTTTTATGTTGTTGTCTTTGGCTTTCAATTCAAAAAGACCTCAATCCATCTGGTCGCCAGAAGAGGGAAGAGACGATTGATTATACCCGGATCCCATGATTGCGTTTTTTTTAACATGGCGCTTGGGGGCACTTGTCTTTGTGACCTAAATGTACTATCATCTGACGTGTAAATAAAAACACCACGCATACAAAAAATCGATGCTTGAATTTAGCGATGCTTTAGAAAAGATATCGAAGCATGTCAGGCGATTGCTGCCGGTGAAACTTCGGCTCGGCGATTCGCTCGGCTTCGTTCTCGCTGAGGATATTAGAACGAAGGAACCGATTCCTCTGTTCGATTCCTCTTCGGTTGACGGATATGCGGTCCGTCTGCAGGACATTCACGCTGCCTCCGATGAACATCCCGTGCAGCTGCCGATCCAATCTATAATCTCCGCCGGATTTGCCCTTCCTCAATCGTTACAATCATCCCACACAATAAAAATAATGACCGGTGCAGTCATTCCTAAGAGGACCGACGCGGTCGTAATGAAGGAGTTTGTCAAAACCAAAGGGGAGTCGATAGTCTTTAGATCGACGATCAAGGAGGGGGCGAACCTCCGTCGACGTGGAGAAGAATTCGGGAAAGGAGAACTCGTTTTCGGCAAAGGTACGATCGTTACGCCCCCAGTCATAGGAATGTGTGCGACGCTTGGTGCAGCATTTCTAAAAGTGTACCGCAAGCCCATTGTGGCGCTGGTGATCACCGGCAATGAGCTTCGATCTCCTTCGTCTCGGTTGCGCCGGGGACAAATTCGGGATTCGAATTCGTTGGCCCTGGCTGCGGCGTTGGAATCAGCCGGATTCGCTTCCCCTCTCGTATTGCATGCACGCGACAAGAAGGAAGCAATCTCCAAGGCCTTCGCACGTGCGTTGAAGAAAGCGGACGTGGTCGTTTCGGCGGGGGGTGTTTCAGTCGGGGATTATGATTATGTCAAGCAAGTCTTGAGCGACCTCCGGGTAAAAACCATTTTCTGGAGAGTTGCGATGAAACCGGGAAAACCGAATTATTTTGGGACGAGAGGGAAGAAACTTGTGTTCGGCTTGCCGGGGAACCCTGTCTCCGCTATGGTTTCTTTTGAAACGCTTGTGATGCCCGCACTCCGCAAGATGATGGGGATCCATTTCACCGATGCATCGAGTCACGACGCTGTGATCGAGTTCGATTTGAAGAAAAGCGGTGGACGAACAGAATTTGTCCGCGCTTTTGCGTCCCGCTCCGGCGACGGCCGATTCACCGTAAAGCCTGCCGCCGGCCAGGGATCTCATATGGTCGGCGGTCTAGCCGGGGCAAACTGCCTGATCATTCTGCCAAAGGATGGGGAAAACATTGTCAAAGGGGAGACAGTGTCGATTCGGTTTCTTTCGTGGAATAAAATCTGATTGCGTTCGGGACCTCAGCAGGCTCTCCGATTTCATCCTTCCATACAATTCTTTTGCGGGTTTCAACGCTCCCATTAATGAGAAAAACTCCCCACTTTCCTGATATTTGCAAAAAGAAGGAGATCGTTGTCTCTTTCAACACCTGCAATATGTTAAAACAAATCGGCTTAGAGCAAATTGGCAGCGGGCTTCAATGGCATAATAGTTGAGAAGTATAGGCTAATGGATCTACTACGCCGCCGAATTATTTTCTGAAGGCGAACAGAATTTTTTTTTATCGTCGAAGGTTACATGAAACGCGCCGCAACGAAAGCGATCTTGGGAAAACGGAAGAATATTCTTCTCCATTCCGCAGACAAGGACCTTATGAAGAGTCTTTCTATCCTCCTGCAGGATCAGTACGATATCGTTGCAACAGAGACGGTCGAAGAACTCGCGCTTCAGCGCAGCAACAAATGTATATCTCTTCTTGTCGTCGACCTCGAACGCTCGATTCCAGCCCTGCTTGCCGAATTTGAAAAACGGCGGCTTGAAAATAATGGTGCTCCTATTATTGTTCTCTATGCCTTCCGCCAAGGCCAGCCTGAATGGGAGAAAAAAATCCGCCAACTCGCCAGCCAGATCTTCTATAAGCCGGTCCAAATAGAGCAGATCCTGGAAGCAATTTCCGTCGAAGGGACCTTCCGCAAAGTGGCGGAAAAGTAAGATAAGAACCCTCCTTCCCGCCGTTAATACCACTTCATAATTTCATCCAGGAACCCGCCGCAGAGAATTGTGCAGGCTGTCACAATCCCACTACGGTGAATACCCTATATTAGCCCGTTACCCCTCGCATAGCTATTTGCCAATTTCAACCGCTTTGTGGAAAAAGAGAATGACGATTTGTTTTGTCGCCGATGAATTCGAGGTATTCTGAATTGCCAGATTCCGTTATGGGAAAAAACTGCAGCAGCAGTGTGCAATTTTCGGATTGGAAAATTCATTCGGCGGATTGTTCGCAACTGATGCGAACACACACGAAAAATTGACCGGATCCCGTTTGCACGTTAGTTCTAAGTCTGAAAGATGGGGAAGTGTACGATACTCAAATCATTCCAAGAAAGGATCGATTAGAATGTTGAAGAGGTTACTATGCATCGAAGCTTTTGTCTGCGTCATTGGTGCGAATGCAGTATTTTCGCAGACCCTCCAGCCGTGGTTTGATTCTCCCCTCGACGGCCAGGTGAACAGCATTGTCGTGAGCGGCAGCAAAGCGTATCTCGGCGGAACGTTTACCAAGATCGGATATGCGTGCGGTACGGGCGCCTTTCTCGATACTGCCACCGCAAAACCGGACCGGACGTTTCCGAAGCTCGACCCGGTGCAGGGAAGAGTGTACGCATCGGTTCCTGACGGACGTGGAGGGTGGTATATCGGCGGAAATTTTTCGTACGTCGGCGGCCTCCAGCGTAAATATCTGGTACACGTCCGTCCCGACCACTCCGTCGATTCCTGGAACCCAGCTCCTAATTCTTTCGTCCAGTGTCTTTCGCTCAGCGGCAATCGGCTGTACGTCGGCGGAAATTTCACTACCATTGCAGGGCAGTCGCGCGGTTACGGCGCAGTGTTCGACACGGCAACCGGAAATCTTCTCGCATGGGATCCTAAAACAGACAATGAAATTACGGCGATTCAACAAGTAGGAAGCACAGTATACATCGGGGGTTACTTTTCTTCGCTCGGAGGTGTGTTTCATTTCCTCCTGGGCTCGACTGATACTGCAGGGAACGTCACCAGCTGGTCGCCGGGCATTACTGTTCCGTACGCAAGTCCTTCCGTATCACAGTTCATTTTTTCAGGCGGATATCTCTATGCGTGCGGCTCCTTTACTAAGATCGATACCAATACCTTGTACGGTTTAGCAAAAATGGATCCGTCGGGAAACCTTGTTACGAGCTGGAAGCCTGCCGCGTCAATCAGCGGAGGTTTTGGTGAAGTATCTTCCATGGCTCTTTCTAACGGGAATCTGTATGTCGGCGGATCCTTCACATCCATCGGCGGACAGTCGGTGACGAATCTTGCGAAGATCGATGCAGCAACTGGAACGGTATCATCGTGGAATCCGGCGCCGAACAACAATGTGCGGACGGTGACGGTCGCCGGTTCGAAACTTTTTGTCGGCGGAGATTTTACATCCATCGGCGGCAAAGGTTTCAGCTGGATTGCATCCGTCGATACTTCGGCTGGAACGGCGACCTCATGGGATGCCGAAATCAATGAAGATCCCTACACGCTCTCTTCGTACGGCAACATTGTTTTTGCCGGCGGACTTTTTACATCGACCGGTTCGGTCACGCGCAACAACCTTGCCGCAGTGGACCTGACGACCGGTTTGATCACTCCGTGGAATCCGAATGCGAGCGGAGGCGTCAGCGCGCTTGCGGTTGTTTCAGACAAGATCATTGTCGGCGGAAACTTCACGTCCCTCGGAGGAACCGGCCGCTCATATCTTGCAGCTGTTGATACATCGGCGGGCGCTTTGATTTCTGCTTCCCTGTGGAACGGGGCGGCCGGCGGATCGGTCTTTGCAATGATGACGCTCGGAAACCGGCTCTACCTGGGTGGGAATTTTGGAAACCTCGACGGCTCTCCGCGAGGCTATCTCGGAGCCATTGACAAGAACACCGGCGCGGTGCTGCCGTGGCATCCCGTGCTCGACAATGGAGGAGTCTGGTCCCTTGCAAGTTCCGGCAATCTGGTCTTTGCGAGCGGCTTCTTCACCAACATCAACGGACAGACTCGCAACTATGCCGCCGCGTTCGATACGACGACCGACTCGCTGACGGCATGGAATCCGAACCCGAGTTACCTTTGCTGGTCGCTCGCGACACAGGGGTCAACGGTGTATCTCGGCGGAGGATTTACGACGGTGGGCGGCATTTCACGCAAGAGCATCGCGGCGGTTGATACAGCGACCGGAGCTCTTCTAACGGGGTTCGACGCGAAGTTCGACCTTCAGCTCAACGTCAATGCCATTCTCCCGGAAGGAAATCAGATCATTATCGGCGGACAATTCGAAACGATCAATACGTTGACCCGTGAGCAGCTGGCGTACCTCGACGCCGGCACGGGAGCCGTCTCGTCGTGGAGTTCAACGATGAACAACAATATCGGCTCAGCCACGGTGTATTCCCTTGCGCAGGCTTCTCACACGCTGCTGGTGGGAGGAGGGGAGATCATCGGCATTCTGGATTTTCCTGTACAGAATTTTGCCGTTCTCGCCGACAGTTCCATCGTCCCGAAACCGAGCGTAAGCGTCACGCGCAGGGATATCGATTTCGGAAATGTTCTCGTGGGAAATTTTAAAGATACGATCCTGACCATCGCGAACAACGGAACTGGTGTGCTTACCGTTGCCGGGATTGTCTCGTCGGCAAATCCGTTCTCTGTCCGGATATCCTCTGCGAGTATTCCTCCCGGGCAATGGATTGTCGATACCCTCCGGTTCACCCCGGCCGCAGCCGGCCTTGCAAGCGGAGCGATCATTATTACCAGCAACGCATCATCGTCGCCCGACACGATCCAGCTCGGCGGGAACGGGGTTCTTCTTGTGTCGCGCAGCGTAGAAATCCATCTTGGCCGCGACACTGTGAACATAGGAACCGTCCTCCTCGACCATACAAAGGACACGACATTTGTCGTCTCTAATATCGGCAACGATACGCTCCATGTTGATTCGACAACCGTGACGAACCCGCGATTTGCCGTCGCGCACTCGAGCTTTGCCGTAGCGCAAGGCGGCTCATATCCCGACACGGTGCGGTTCACTGCGCTTGCTGTCGGAAACTTCAGCACGTTCGTCATCCTCCACAGCGATGCGACAAATACATCGAGCGACACGATCGTCGTGATCGGAACATGCGAGAAGTTGACATCTGTCCCTAGCCAGGCCGTACCGAAAGTATTTGCTTTATCGCAAAATTATCCAAACCCGTTCAACCCGAGTACAATAATCAATTATCAACTGCCGAAGGCCAATCACGTCACGCTGCGGTTGTATGATGCGATCGGAAGAGAAGTGGCTACGCTTGTCGACGAGTACAAGGAGGCGGGAAGCTACGATATTCAGTTTAACGCTTCGAAGCTGTCGAGCGGCGTTTACTTCTACCGGATTCAAGCGGGCGAAAATGTGGATTTGAAGAAGATGATATTGATGAAGTAAGCTCGAGTAGTGGTCCGTTTTTCACTGGGAACGGTCTTCCGACCGTTCCTACCGCCACAAAATGTAGGAGCGGATGGAATTCCGTCCCAATATTCTAAGACGATCGCCAACAAGTTTGCGTTGGTGCCGTGTTTTTGTTATTATTGTACTGCCAACCCCCTAAACTTTTATTATACAATCACTTGAGTCATTGGACTCGTGTGAAGAGCATTTGTGTTGACTCGGTAGCGTTAGGACAACGTTTTCCTTACAGAGGAGGTTGTAATGAAGCTTGCACCGGTTGCCCGATTGTTCCAGCCTTGCTTAAGAATGTATATCTCATTCATTCTCCCCGAACAGACTTTGATTCCCTTTCTGAGAATCGGATCGGGCAGCCGCTTCATTGCGACTTCACTGGACCGTATGAGGCTTATATGAAAAAAAATCAATTCCAAAACTTGTCCCGCTTTTTTATCGGGATACTTCTTTGCGTTATCTTCTCTTCGGCGATTGCTCTTGGCCAGCGTGTGGTCGTTCACCTTCCTTCCGGGGAGGCTGTCGGTTATGATGCGCCTGTAACTGTAAATGCCTCGAACCCATCATCCCCACAACCATATGCAATAGTGCAATACAACAGTTGGATTGCGGGCACTTATTATCCTTATAGAAATCTTGAGAGCGTCTTTGAAAGTTCCCCGATTGCTCATTGGCTTGCTCCAGGCAAAATAGTGGCTTGGGCGGGCATTACATCATACTCTATTAATGCTGTGTCTGCTCAGAGCCATGAAGCAAAACTTCTGAAGGTCGCGGTGTTGAATAGTAGTAATTCTATTGGAGTTTACATACTGGATTTTACGAAAGCGGACGCCGCTACCCCTCCGACTGCAACCTTATTGCCGCCAATCCAACCGAAAGGAGGATACTACGAGAGCTGGGTGAAACTCGTTGGCGACGCGACATATGTTCTTTCAACCTCGTTCCTGTATGTTTACCGCGACTCGGTAACATCGTGGCGGGTTGATTCGACCGGTTTAGGTGGTGCCATCATCAATGATATCTCTCTCGACACGGCACAGTATGTCTATGCAGCAACAACAAACGGAGTGTTCAAACAACATCCTGATTCGAATGTGTGGCACCCGATCACGAACCTTCCAATAAACAATTTTTCAAATATCCTTGTTGACAGACGCGACGACATCTTCGCGGCAAACTACGTAAGCTACAACGGAAAAGGAACCTATGTCAGCACGAATAACGGCTCATCGTGGACATTGGATTCGGCTGGAATAGGGACGCTGCAAATCCTCAAACTCTCGGATGATGCCTACGGTAACACCTATGCAATCGCTAATGGATACTATCAGATATATCGACGAATAAACAATACACCGGGATGGACGCGTATCGATGGTGGAATTAACGCAATCACTGTCAATCCGACAACAATCAATTCCGTCGGCGGTGACAGCGTCCTCCTTGCAGCAACGTCGTTTGGCCTCTTCGCCAGCACAGACCAGGGCACTACCTGGTCAGAAGACAACGCAAACAATCCAGCTACGTCTTTCTATTCCTTTGCAAAGGGTGCCGGTGGCAAATGGTTCACTACAACAAACCTCGCAATGTATTCTTTGAATCCCGGAGACACCGCATGGACCAAAGTTTTTCCCACAAGCGGCTACCTGGGACAATTGCCAATCTACACCGATGGTCTCGACAACATCTACACTTTTGGCGCGGGAAATAGTAACCTACTCCAGCCATTGTATAAAAGCTCGAACGGAGGTACGTCCTGGGCCCTCGACACCGCTGGAAGTTCACTGGTTTGGGGCGGTGGGGCCTTCTACATCGATGAGAAGGGGGGGCAACATGCCTCATACGACCCTGACGGGAGTTTTTGCCGTCTCTACACAAAACCATATGGCGGAAGCTGGGGGCAAGATACAGCCGGATTTGGATTGACCAGCGCATTTAGCTACAGTTATACGGAGACATTTGCGTCCGATCACCACGGGTATCTCTACGCTTCCGGATACTATTTCAACGGAAGCACACGAGTGACAGGACAAGTAATCCGCCGACCGATAGACGGGGGTACGTGGGAAGCCGATACCGTGGGCATTCCTTCCGCTTACAACCACTGTACTGCGCTTGTGCCCGGCAAGAATGGAGACATGTATGCTGTGTTTCCTCCATTTCTGCTTCATCGTTCGAATAGCGGCACGTGGTCGAACATCAATGTGCCTGTCATTACAGGTAGCACGCACAATTCAATGGCCTTGTCGGTGGATTCAAGCGGCGCGCTTTTTGCCGCCATCAGCGGTGATGATGTTAACTTCCATTATCGCGGACTCGGCGTCTACTTCTCAAAAGATACCGGAGCGACATGGACGTTCGCCGGAGGTGACAGCATTGGTTTTACGAAACTCGTGTCATACGGCGACTCGACCTACGCCTGTTCAGGGAATGGATTATATATTTTCACACGCACAGCGTTCAAGACGACAGGTGTCACGCAAGTGCGGGGATTGCCAACGAACTATGCTTTGTTTCAAAACTATCCGAACCCGTTCAACCCGACGACGGTGATCAGTTTTCAGCTTGCGGCGAAAAGCCGTGTGACGTTGAAAGTCTATGACATTCTGGGAAGAGAAGTGGAGACTCTGGTCGATGGAGCATCGGACATTGGTCTCCACCAGGTTTCGTTCGATGCATCGCGGTTTGCAAGCGGCATTTACTTCTACAGAATTCAGGCTGGAGGTTTTATGGCAACGAAGAAACTGCTGCTTCTCAAGTAGTAGGGGAGTTTTATTATTCTGAATACTTACGTTTTTTCAAAAACTCAGGAGGATGAATGAAGCATCAATACCTTCTAAACAACCATCCCGTCCTGAACGGGCTAATATCTCGTTCTTGGAAGTCATTTCTGAATATGGCGGTCGCGATTGCGGGGATCACCCTATTCCTTCTTTTTCCAAAAGTTCTGAATGCTCAGGACATACCGGCTCCTGTTCAGTCGAATTCGCTCCCGAATGGAGAGCCTATCGTCAGCGAGACGAAGGTAAATTCTGGAGGCGACGTAATTCCCGTAACCTCGACCTCGAGGCAAGTTTACGTCTCACGTCGGCACTCGAGAAGCAGTACATCCCACACAAGCATTGGCCGAGCTCTGGCGGATATCGACTATAAGAGAGTGAGAGAAAAGGCGGGAGAAAATTCTAAAAAAGTATTTGTCCTTCAGTCCAACGGACACATCCTTCAGTGGAATTCCGACTTGGAATCGTTCACTCTTTACAGCAACGGATCTTCGTCCAGCCCGACCTGGGAAGATATTGAGGGCGACGATGTTTATCTTCTCTCTTTTAATGCTATTGCTGTGACCCGTGATTCAGGGGCGACATGGCAAACCGACACAACGGGCTTGGGTTCCGTTTATTTCAATGCCATTGCCTTGGATTCTTCTCAGTACGTCTATCTTGCTGCTTCGAACGGAATCTACAAACAGCATCCAGACTCAAATGTGTGGCATAAGCTGTCGTCATTCACCGGGGGCAACGCCGGCGGCTTGTTTATCGATCGCAGAGATAGGATCTACGCCTCTACGTACGGAGCAGTTTACATGAGCAAAGATTCGGGAGCCACGTGGCAGATAAATAGTGCAGGGTTGGGAGGCGGGCTCGTTTCGAGTTTCGGAGACGACGCCTTCAATAATGTCTACGCGCTTGTCAACGGAACGGTGGTTCGATCCGACAGCGGAACAGCTGCGTGGGTTCGCATCGATTCGTCAATCTCAAATAAGATCAAAGACCCCATCAGTTCCTATGCTTCCCCGTACATTGATGTGGAGGGAGACACGGTAGTCTACCTTGCCACGAAATATGGCTTGTTCGCAAGTACGGACCAGGGGATGACCTGGACAGAAGCCAATGATGGCATTCAAGCGACCACGCTGTACGGTTTTGTCAATTCATCAACCCGCGATCTAGTTTCCACAGCGCTCGGATTGTATTATCAGAATCGGGGAGACACTGTCTGGACGAAGGCGTTCCCTTCCAATGGTTACGCGGCAGGCAGCCAGATTTATGTCGATAACGCCGGCAGCCTTTATACATTGGGTCCGATCATTAACAGTTACAATTCCCAAAGCCCTCCTTCAAACTGGAAGAGCACGGACAACGGCAGCAGGTGGTTTCCCGATACTGCTGGTTTAAGTGTGGCTGCTCAATCAGGTATCCCAATCTACTTCGCCGATGAAAATGGCATTCAGCATTATTCTTTCTCGAATGCACCCGCCCCCGCCTACAAGAAATCCTCCGGGTCAGCTTGGACTCCCGATACTGCAGGGCTCAGCGGGATTCCGCAAAGCTATCCAAACGTTTTCGCAAGTGATAAACGAGGCAGCCTGTATTGGGCGATTACGACGACAACTTCGAATTACGCCGGACTTCTTTACAGGCGTCCTCTCGCAGGCGGAACGTGGGTTCTGGACACAGCGGGATTACAGGGAGCAATCGTTTACAGCATCACCCCCGACAAAAGCGGCAATCTGTATGCCGGAACTTACGGCGGAGGCATTTACAAAAAAACCGGGAACACATGGTCGGGTTTTTCTACGCCCAACGGACTTGGAGGGAGCTCGGCGTTTGTTACTGCTGTGGATAGTTCGGGAGCGCTCTGGGCCGGCTTCTCCACTTTGAATGGATTCAATTACCTGTGGCACGGAATCTTCTACACGACAGACAACGGGTCATCGTGGACCTTTGCAGGACTCGACAGCATATCGGTGCGAGCACTTATTGTGCATGGGGATTCTGTCTACGCCGTTACATACAACGATGGGTTGTACATCCTGAAGAAGAGCGGTGGTACTAACAGCGTTCGGACCTCGACGTCGGCTCCGAAGACGTTTTCTCTGTTCCAAAATTATCCGAACCCCTTCAACCCGGCAACCAATCTCCGATTTGCGATCGGAAGCGCACAATTTGTGTCTCTTAAGGTTTACGATATCTTGGGAAGAGAAGTGTCGACGTTGATCCATGAAAAATTAAACCCGGGGAGCTACTCCGTCCCATGGAACGCATCGAACTTTTCGAGCGGGGTCTATTTCTACCGCATAGAAGCCGGAAACTTTGTTGAGACGAAAAAAATGGTCTTGATGAAATAGATTTCAGTAAACAGAAAAATATTCAACTAATTGGAGGTGAAGTATGCGCCTTATGACAAACTCGATTTCTACGAACGGCGTGAAGTTTGCGATTATGGGAATTGCCGCCGTATTTTTTGCGGCGCAGCCGATGACCTTTGGGCAAAATAATCCCGTCACAGGTTTTGCCGGCATCGGAGAAATCATCACCAACATGTTCCCGGGCGGATTTGTTACTCCAAATCACCTCGGCGTGTTTACTTCAAATTCCGGGAGCGGACCGTCAAAGCCTATTGTGACAACGCCCGACAGAGTCACAGCCGTGGACAAGATTGCACCAAACGAGATCATGACTGTCACAGTGAACAGGGATGTGAACGATATAAAGACCTCGGGCTCGGGCAAGGATCAAACAGTCACGTCCGATGAACATCGGGGACATATCGGCGGTATCGAATCTGAAGGTGTACGAGGGATCCGTCACGGAGGGCGCAGAAGTTCCAGATCGGGCAATGTGCGCAGCCTTGAATCCGGTTCTCCGAAGAGATCCGCTGGAACGACTCGATCTGAGAGCGTATTGGATGTTGTCAATCCTCTCTACGCTGTGTCATCAACGACTCTGTATGTCTCACGCGATAGCGGCGTTACATGGCTTGTCGATTCATCCGGATTAGGAACGGCATACGCGTGGGACATTTCTGTTGACACGTCCGGCTTCGTCTATGCTGCAACGACCAACGGATTATTCATCCAGAATCCTGATACTGATACGTGGCATCCCGTGACGTCCCTCACCCAGGCCGCGAGCCTTTATCGCGTTTGGGTAGACGGAAAAAATCGCATTCTTGTCGGCGGCAACGGGGGCGGACTCTTCATCAGCACAAACAACGGATCGTCGTGGCAGATCGATACGGCGGGAATTGGGAATCAAACTGCAAACTTGATTGCTGATGATCCATACGGGAATCTTTACGTTGTCACTAACAATCCGTTCACGAATGCTGACCAAATATTCAAATCGACGGGAGGCACGTCTGCATGGCAAGAGATTGACGGACCCATTGGTAGCCTTGTGGTAAACAACATTGCGATCAATGCGCTCATCGGCGACAGCGTGCTCTACGCAGGTACATCATTCGGTCTTTTCGTCAGCACTGACCAGGGAAACACCTGGACGATGAACAACCAGGGTATTGATGCAGAGTCCTTCACCGGCTATCTGAAATCTCCAACCGGAAGGTCGTTCACAGGCACAAGCCTTGGGCTCTTTTCAAAAGGGATATCCGATACCTCGTGGGCGAAGGTTTTCCCGGCAAGCGGATACAGTGGAGGCATAAACTTCGCAGGAGATCGACTTGGAAATATCTATGCGACGATGAGCAAAACAACTGCCGGGGGCCCGATCATCTTCAAAAGCACCAACGAAGGCGTCTCGTGGAATCCCGACACTGCCGGTGCTTTTTTGCTGCGCACCGGAGTTTTTTCCGTCGATGAAGCCGGCGGTCAGCATCTCGGTACGAGCCAATGGGGAAGCAGTTATCCGACTCTTCTCTATACAAAATCTCTCGGAGGAAGCTGGACGCTTGACACTCTGGGATTTGCATCGACGGTGTACAGCTTCAGCTATTCCATGGCCTCGGACAAACACGGCTACTTATATGTTACCGGTTCCTACTTCAACGGCTATGGCGGATCGCAGGTGAACGCCAGGGTGATGCGTCGTCCGATCGGCGGGGGAACCTGGGTCTCCGATACGAACGGTTTGCCACCCTCGGTCAAGTATCTCTCGAATCTCGGACCCGACAAAGACGGAAACATGATGGGGTTATCCGGACTTACGCTTTATAAACTGTTCAACGGAACCTGGGGAACGGTTTCTCTTCCCAGCCGGGCGGCGGATAACTTCTACTACATAGACAATTTTTCGGTTGACTCGAGCGGCGCAATCTTTGCTTCGTTTTCAAACTTCTCATCCGGAGGGGGCGGGATATACTTCACGACGGATGGAGGATCATCGTGGACGTATGCGGGGCTGGACAGCCTTACGGTGAATCAGCTTGTTTCTTACGGAGACAGTACATTTGTCTCCACGACAAATGGTCTTTATGTGTTGACGCGCAATTCGATCGGAACGGGAGTTCGGAAGTCTGTCGCACCACCTGCTCTCTTTTCGCTGGATCAGAATTATCCCAATCCGTTCAATCCAGCAACAAATCTCCATTTCACCATCGGCACTCCTCAATCGGTCACTCTGAAGGTTTACGATGTCCTGGGAAGAGAAGTGGCGACATTGGTCAACGGAAAAATGAGCGCCGGGAACTACATTGTGCCGTGGAATGCATCGAACTCTTCGAGCGGAGTCTATTTTTACAGGCTGAAAGCGGGCAGTTTTGTGGAAACGAAAAAAATGGTGCTGATGAAGTAGGGACATCCGCGGAAAATGATCAAAAGCACTCCCGCCGTTCGTGGCGGGAGTGCTTTTAGTCCTGTCCGCCATCGCGGAGTCATATGCCGTCAAGGTATGAACGGATTGACTTCGGCCGAGCAAGTTGGTACCTTTTTTCGTACTAACTGATGCAGGGAGACGAGATGAAGATCGCCGGTTTGGCCGTCATGTTTTTCATCCTGGCCGCCATTACAACAGCGCAGGAGCGCGACACTCTCCGCGTGACGGATGTGCTCATTCAGAAACGACTTGTTTTTCCCGGTACATCAAACTCTCTGGGGAGCGTTACACTCCTTCCTTCTCTCCGTGAATCGGACGCCGCTGTCAGCCGGAATTTTCCGGCCAGCTCCTTCGGCATGGCGCTTCTGTCGAAGCCGTCTTCGCCCGAATCGGCCGCCGGTACTTCCTGGCATATGACCCTCAGACGGAAGGGCGATGATCCGCTCGAGACGCTTCGTATGATGCTGGGCGCCGTCGAGGCTGGAGGTGCGTCGTACCTTGCCTACCGGCATCTCTCGAAATACGGTTTTCTAAAATAACACATCCGGTTATGGAATTGCGAAACTGGGGATTCCTGCCGTACATGGAGCGGAGTTTTTGTGCCGGAGCTTCTTTCAGAATGGAAAATCCTGCGGAGATGACACCGGCGGCGCTAGCTTCAACTCCTCTCGCTTCTTCGCGGTGCCATGAACTGCATTCGACTGAACAAAAATGGCCTTCCGCGGCGTTGCCGGACATGCGTGTTCGCATGCGCCGCAGCCGATGCAATACTGGTTGTCGACTTCGGGAATTGCAAGCTTGCCGTACGGCACCATCCTCACGGCCTTTGTCGGGCAATGTTCGGAACATGCGCCGCAGTCGGTCTTCTTCGTTTCGACGATGCAGTCTTCTTTTACAAAATGCGTTTTACCAATTTGAAGTAATTTCTTTTCCTCTTGAAGGATTGGCTGGATCGCCCCCGTCGGACAGACTCGTCCGCACAGAGTGCAGTCAAAATTGCAGTAGCTGACGGAGTAATCCATTCGGGGCTGCATCACGCCGGCAAGGCCGAACTCAAACAACGAAGGCTGCAGGACGTGGGTTGGGCATGTGCTGACGCAAAGATGACAGGCTGTGCAATGGTTCGTGAACCGGTCGATGCTTCTTCCGCCGGGAGCAACGACCGGCGTTCTTCGGGTTTCTTCATATGTCGGTTCTGAAGAAGCCGCCGGTTGTTTCACGGCGATCATCCACAAGATTCCCGACGATGCGGCTGCAAGAACTCCTCGTCTCCCGTCGTCAGCGGGTGTTTGCAGCGGTTTCTTGTTCTTTCCGAACGAATATTTCATACCAACGGTCGGGCAGGAGCTCAGACAATCGAAGCAGCCGACGCACGCGGCAGCGTCGATCTGCCGTTTTTCGCTGTCGATGCACCGGGCGCGGCAGACGCGTTCGCATAATCCGCAATCGATGCAGTGCTCGGCATCGACAGTTATGCGGAATAGTGAAAAACGGGAGACTACGCTCAATACGCCGCCGACCGGGCAGAACGTATTGCAGAAGTATCGTCCGTGATAATACGATAGCCAATACAATCCAGCAAGGAAGACAAGCGTTGCAGCAACAACTGAGACGGAGAGTCCTTTCAGCGGAATTTCATAGAGAAAAAATATCTGCCGTTTTGTGAGAACGAGAGCGGCGGCATTATTAAGAAGGATGACCAGCGGGCGGACAAGGTTTGAAAGAATTCTGCCGAAGCTGCTGAACGGCTCGAAGAGATTCAGCAGGAAGAAACTTCCGCAGAGCGCTGCGGTAATCAGGATGAATGTAATTCCATAATGCAGAGCGTAGTGCGGTTTAGCATACGGATATTTACGGTGCTTGAAATTTCTTTTCGCGCTCCAAATAAAAATATCCTGAAGCGTCCCCAGCGGACAGAGATGTGAGCAATAGATTCTTCCTGCCAGGACGGTTGCCGCCAGCACAACGGCCAGCCCCGCGATGGCGAGGCCGGACCCGCCTAACGCGCGGACAAATGCCGGACCCGCCTGCAAAGAAAGGAATGTTGAAATAAAAGAAGGCGGGAGAAGGTTGGCGAGGTCCAAATAGAAAATTGACGTAAGGGTCAACGACAGCGCTGCAATGCCCCACCGGATTCTCCTGAGATATCGCACGGGTCAAAGGGAGATTCGTTTGATGTTCAGTTGATCGAGGTTCGCGCGCCCGACCTTTTGTTGTGCCGCAATTTGAATGTACCGGACTTCGGTTGGATCCATGCCGAACAACTTCGCGCCGGCGACATCGATCGCGACCATGTCGGTTGAGATGAGCTGCGACTTCATCGTCACGACATCTTCCTCCGACACGCCGCGGGGGCCGTTGCGCTTCATCACGTAGTAGGCATCAAGTACATTCAAGTCCGGTTTTCGGAAGGCCGCAAAATCTGCGATGCATTGGTGCAGGTCGTTGGCGTGCCACGCCCGGCGGTCCCAGACTGTACCCATCAGGTTTTTCATCGACATAGTCAACTTCGCCGAATCGTGGTTCTTCAGAACGGGGACATTGATGAAAACATCCGATTCGAGAATGAGTTCATGTACTTTTGCCTTGGTCAGATTCTTTGACCCACTGATCGTCACGTCATGGAAATACCCTTCCGTGTTTCCGGGGGCAATTTTTCCGCCCGCATCCGTCACTGCCGGTCCGATGCCGCTGTTCTTGTATGCGCGCTGCCAATTGTCGCAGGTGTTGTCGAACACGACCACTTCTTTCGCCCCTGCGCTGAAGCACTGCTTCGTGATCTCAGAGATCAATTTTGGATTGGTATCTCCTCCTCGTTCAGGCGAAACATCCCATCCGATGTTCGGCTTCACGACAACTTTTTGACCTTTCTTGACGAACATCTTCATGCCGCCGAGAGCTTCAATTCCTTTGGTGAACATCACATCGGGCTCACCCCCCTTAATGGCGACAAGATCGAAGGTGTCGGCCGGCGTGTTTTCCCTCATTCCATTCCCAAACAGTTTAAGGGTCCCAAATGCAGAACTAGTACCGGCAAAAACCGCTGCTCCGGCTGCGCGATAAATAAATGATCTGCGATCCATTATTTCCTCTTTAAATGTTTGTTAACTGATGAATGAAATAATTACCCAACCCCTAGCGAGCAATTCCCTTGCCAGCTTTCGTTCCGGCCTTGCAAGGGAAAGTAGATTCAATTGCAAAATGTCCGCAAAGACCAACCGTTATATTCTCATTTGCGCATTTTTTTAACTCGTAGCTTTCGCATTGGTGGGAAGGCAAAAGTCATTCGCATTTTTCACCATTTACCTAGTTCCTTTTTGGAATAGGTTCCGTTTGCCATTCGTTTGAATTATATATTGGGAAATAGTCATTTTTATTCCTATTATTTGGGAAATGTTTCATTTCTCGCCGTCAATCTTGAAAAACTGGGTCGAATGATGCATAGAATCCGCCTAAATCACTCGATTCAAGTGTTGAATTTATTGGCACAATCCTTGCCGAAAATTTCAACGCATTAGTATAACCCCGACAGTAAAGGCGCTTTCTCTGTATGTTGATGACCAAGAACCTTGTGTTTCGAATAGTCCTTCTGACCATCCTGTCAGCTTCTTTCTCACCACTCCTTAATTCACAGACAAAAGAAGATTGTCTTGCCTGTCACTCCGACAGCACCCTTTCCACTGAGCGTAATGGGAAGGCGATTTCGTTGTACGTCAATGACCAGATACTGGCGCATTCCATACATCGAACATTTGTCTGCGTTGCTTGTCATACCGGGTTCGACCCAAACAATGTTCCCCACAAAGAAAAAATTACGCCGGTCCAATGTCAAACATGCCACAGAAATGTTGAAGCGAAACATCCGTTCCACAAATCGCTCTTGTCGAGAGCGGGTGCGGATGAAAGCCAGATGTGTAAAGATTGCCACGGAAAGCATGACGTTCAATCTCCAAAGGATCCCGGAACAAAATTTAATTCGTCAAACGTCGTTCAGAGCTGCGGCGAGTGTCACGGCGCAGAGAAGGAAAAATATCTTGCATCGGCCCACGGGAAGGCGCGCAGTTCTGGCAACCTGAACGCGCCCACTTGCGTCGCCTGTCATTCGAAAGAAATCACGGGGAAAAAAGGCACGACAGATTCCGCACAACTGAAGATTTTGCAGGAACAAGTTTGTATAGCATGCCATGTCAAGAACAAGCAAACGCCCGAATCAGCGCCGTCGGCAGCGTTCGTCTTGTCGTACGAACAGAGCGTCCATGGGATGGCGTTGAAAGGCGGCAATGGTAATGCAGCCAATTGCGTCGACTGTCATGGCAGTCATGAGATGAAAAAAGGGGGAGATCCGACGTCGAGAGTGAACCGGCTGAATATCCCAAACACGTGCGCAAAATGTCACGCGTCCATTGCCGAACAATACAGGGGCAGCATTCACGGATCGGCTTTTATGGCGGGAAATAAGGACGCGCCGGTATGTACCGATTGTCACGGCGAACATAGAATTCTCGCTCCGAAAGACCCAAACTCGCCGGTGTCAAAGCTGCACGTCTCCGCGCAGGTTTGTTCGCCGTGCCATAACTCGGTCCGCCTTAATGAAAAATTCGGTCTTGCTGTTGAGCGGGGGAAAAGTTTTGACGACAGCTACCATGGTCTGGCGACAAAGGCGGGAAGTGTCGAAGTCGCAAACTGCGCCAGCTGCCACGGTATCCATGATATCCTGCCCTCCAATGACCCTCGGTCGAGAGTGAACAAGGCAAACCTGGCCGTTACGTGCGGCAAATGCCATCCGGGAGCGAATGAGAATTTTACGAAAGGTTCGGTCCATCTCATTGTGACTGAGAAGGACAAGGATTTGCTCTATTATGTTACATCGGGCTACATCCTTCTCATCATACTTACCATCGGCGGAATGTTTCTTCACAACGCGCTCGATTTTGTGAAGAAATCGAAACGCAAACTGCGCGTTCGACGCGGGTCGATCTATGAAGAAGACCTTGGCCATTCGTTGTATGTCAGGATGACATTGAGCGAACGACTGCAGCACGGCACGTTGATCGTCAGTTTTGTAACGCTGGTCATTACCGGATTCATGCTGAAATTTCCCGATGCATGGTGGGTTTCGCCGATTCGCTCGATCAGCCCTGAAGTGTTCGAGATCCGCGGATTGTTGCATCGGATCGCAGGAGTTGTACTGATTCTTGCAGGGGCATATCATGTCTATTATATACTTTTTGTTCCAAGGGGGAAACAGCTTGTCCGGGATCTGTTGCCGAAACTGCAGGATGTCCACGATGCTTTTGCCGTCGCGAAATACAATCTCGGCATAAGCAAAGTGAAACCTCAGTTCGACCGATTCAGCTACGTAGAGAAGAGCGAGTACTGGGCGCTGGTGTGGGGGACGATCGTTATGGCTTCGACCGGTTTTGTTCTTTGGTTCGATAATAGGTTTCTAGGGCTGATCGGAAAATTGTGGTGGGATGTCGCGGGGACGGTGCATTACTACGAAGCGTGGCTTGCGACGCTCTCCATTGTCATTTGGCATTTTTATTTTGTAATCTTCAATCCGGATATCTATCCGATCAACCTTGCATTCCTGAAAGGGACGATCACGGAAGAAGAAATGCATGATGAACACCCCTTGGAACTGCAGCGCATCAATGCTGAGGAGGTGAAGCGGATTGAGGAAGAGGAGAGTGAAAAGTTAAAAGGAAAAAGTGGAGAGTGAAAATGCAATGCCGTAGACATGCGACTGCGGAAATAATTCTTCGCTTGCTTCTATTTTTCCATTGCGGTATTTTCGGACAGTTATGAAAAGGCTCATCCCGAAATCATTTTTTAATCCGACGAGTTTCGTCGGCGCCGCGATCGCCATTGTCAGTTTCGGACTGATTCTGTTTCTCTTCCTTCTTGAGGCGTTCGCGGGCCATCAGAAACCGTACATGGGAATAATCGCATTTGTGATCCTTCCCGCATTTCTTCTGATCGGCCTCGCGATTGCCGTTGTCGGAATGATCCTTGAACGAAAACGCGTCCATGTCACTGAAGATCGCTTCCCCCGGATCGACCTCAACAATCCGCATCAGCGATCCATGTTCGCTTTTTTTTCAGGACTTGTCCTTGTCCTCCTTTTGTGCTCTGCGTTCGGAAGTTACCAGGCATATGAGTTTACCGAATCGGTGCAGTTTTGCGGAGAAGTTTGCCACAGCGTGATGAAGCCGGAATACACCGCGTACCTCTACTCTCCCCACGCACGGGTATCGTGCGCCGAGTGCCATGTCGGGTCGGGAGCCGATTGGTACGTCAAGTCGAAGCTCTCCGGCGCGTATCAAGTGTATTCTGTTATCTTCCATAAATATTCCCAGCCGATTGAGACTCCGGTAAGAAACCTCCGCCCGGCTCAGGAGACGTGTGAACACTGCCACTGGCCGAAACAATTCTATTCTCAGAAAGAGATTGTGAAGAACTATTTCCTTTCCGATGAAAAGAATACAGCATGGTGGATCTCCCTTTTAATGAAGATCGGCGGCGGGAACAGCGAATCCGGTCCGACATCCGGAATTCATTGGCACATGAACATCAGCAACAGGATCACATATGTTGCGACCGATACGCAGAGGCAGGTCATTCCATGGGTCCAGTCAAAAAGGCCTGACGGCACGGTGGTAACGTACACCTCGACTGACGCGCCCTTGACCGAAGAGCAGCTTGCAGCGGGCGAGAAGCGCCGGATGGACTGCATCGACTGCCATAACCGGCCGACTCATATTTATCATCCCTCAAATGAATCCGTGAACGAAGCAATGATGCTCGGATGGGTCGCCCCCGAGATTCCCTCGATCAAGGCGATAGCTGTGGAGGCGCTGGAGAAACCGTATGAAACGCAAGGAGGGGCGATGGACAGCATCGGGATATTTATACGGGATCAGTACGCCCAACGGTACCCGGATACCGCCCGCTCGATGAACGTCAAAATTGATTCAGCGATTGAATGCGTCAAGAGAATCTACAGCCAGAATTTTTTCCCCGAGATGCGAGTTTCATGGAAACACTATCCGAACAATATCGGCCATCTGTACTCGCCGGGATGCTTCCGCTGTCACGATGGGAAACACGTCGGCGACAACGGGAAGGTTCTTTCCAGGGACTGCAATACGTGTCATGTGATTCTTGCACAAAAGCTCGGCCCTGACGAAGCCCGTGTGTCGTTGGCGGGAGTCGAGTACCGTCATCCGGTTGACATCGGCGAT
>Ga0265338_10002432_pt1 | contig 27979 bp, 41 predicted proteins | sample 42126metaG_FD_193579 | JGI IMG/M metagenome (GOLD analysis project Ga0265338, IMG submission 193579) | Rhizosphere microbial communities from Carex aquatilis grown in University of Washington, Seatle, WA, United States - 4-21-26 metaG | ecosystem: Host-associated > Plants > Roots > Rhizosphere...
TTGAAGTTAAGAAATTAATTGGTGAAAAAGTTCTTCAAGATGATCGTGTACAAGAACTTGAACTTGATAAAATGTCTAATAGAATACTTCAACTACTTTATACGCTGTTAAGTAGAATTAGAGATGAAAAATTAATTGTAGTTTCTCCCAAGATAAGATTCGAAGTAGATGAAGAAATAGAAAAGATGCGTAAGCAACTTATGGAAATGGAAGAGGAATAAAAAATGGAGAAAGAATATGTTTAAAAAATTAACTATCTTTTTAATGAATAGAATGTATTTTGAATTTATCGCAAAATATTATGAAAAGCGTGGTAAAGAAGTTGACGTTAAATGGTATAAATATCAAGAAGATCTTAAAAAACAAGCTGATATTGATATAAAAGAATTTATTGAATCTAATAAAGATCTGAAGGCAGAACTAGCGTATAGTCCATATACAGGTTTATGTATTAATAATAATGGCGAAGTTAAAACTATACAGTTAACCTTACAGCAACTAAGGGACCGATCAAAGATAAAAGATTAATAAAAAGGTTAACTGTGGGAATAGAAACAGAAATACATCTGAATAAATTCAAGCCACGTCCTTACCAAATAAAATCATGTCTTGCATTTGAGTCGGGTAAGTTTAGAAAGTTTATTGATATTGAGCCTAGACGGAGCGGCAAAGATTTTAAATGGTGGAATCTGATCATTCGCCAAGCTATACGGCGTATTGGTTTATACCTTTATGCACTACCTACATTTTCTCAAGCACGTTCAGTTATATGGGAAGGCAAGAACAATGAAGGTAAAGGATTCTTAGATCAGATTCCTAAAGAGATTATCACGAAGATACGCCATGATACGATGACCATTAATTTAATTAATGGCTCTATTATTCGCCTTGTTGGTTCTGATTCTTATAACACGAGCATAATTGGTTCTAATCCTATTGGCATTGTCTTTTCTGAGTATGCTTTATGCGATGAGAATGCTTACAAGTTAGCTGCTATGCCAATCATGAAAGCCAATGATGGATTCGTAGCGCTTATCTCTACTCCTCGTGGTAAAAACCACCTGTACGAACTGTATCAGATTGCTAAGAACTCTGAGGATTGGTTTACCGAATTCTTAACCATAGAAGAAACTTTACATATATCTGCTGATGAAGTTCGCAAAGAAATAGAATCTGGTGAGATATCAGAAGATTTAGCTTTACAAGAATATTATTGTTCGTTTGAGATGGGCCAAGAAGGTTCTTATTATGCTAAATATATAGACAAAATGAAACTGCGCGGTCAAATTGGTGCCGTTCATTGGGAGCCATATCATAAAGTTTTTTCTGCCTGGGACCTCGGAATAAAAGATCCGACAGTAATCATCTTCTTTCAGGTCATTGGTAATACGGTGCGAATCTTTGATTATTATGAAGCAGCCGATAAGCCAATGTCACACTTTGCTCAAATTATTGCTCAAAAAGAATCAGATGGTTATATATTTGCAAAACACTTTCCACCTCATGACATAATGCAGCGAGAATCAGCACGAGGATTAACCAAGAGAGAACTTTATGCTGAGCTTGGCGTTAAGTTTACCGAGCCGGTTGTCATTGATATTGAAGATGGTATCGAGCTTGTTCGCAAATCATTCTCCAAGATATGGATTGATGAAGTTCGCTGTAAGAAATTAATTAAAGCTCTTGAAAATTATAGAGAAGAGTTTGACCTCAAGCGTAAGGTTTATAAAGGTAGGCCGTTACATGACTGGGCTAGTCACGCAGCAGATGCTATGCGTTATCTTTGTGCGTCGTTACCTAAAACACGTGATGGGTTAAGCCCTGAACGCTTGGATAAACTTTACAACGAAACGATGTATGGTCATAATGCCAACATGCCGAGTATATTTCGCGATGATCTTCCAAATTACTGAGATAAACAAATTGAGAAGAAATGAATCATAAAGAACAAATTGAACGAGAAATTGATTATATAAACACTGAGCGATTAGAGCATCATATTCTTAAAAAATCTTACGAAACTTTAAGAGATTTGAATAATTTTATATATAGTTGTGAATTGCCTTTTGGTGATGATAACGATGAAGATGAGGTTCTTATTATATCTGTAAATAATTTAATAAATAATCTTCATGAAAATATAAGAGATATTGTCAATCGCATTAATGAACTTGAATATCACTGTGAATGCGATGAATGCTTGATTAAAGCAGCACCAGTATCTATACCTACCGATATTAAAGCAGCTTCTTACGAAGTTAAAGAAGAAGATATAGATCGCACCATTGATCCAATAGAATACATGTGTATGTGTGGGAAATGCACTGAATTCATTAGTATGAATCCTTGTATAATTGAAGAAAGAATTCGCCGAGAGCAAGAAAGAATAGTGCGATTTGCTAAAGAAGATTCTGATTCTGTAGGAGGAAATAATGCGCGATCCAATAGTCTTTGATGCCCGCGTTGCCGATCACTATGAAATGCGGCAGCGTATTAAAAAAGAATTTGATAGACAATATGATCTCTTAATGAAACCGGAAATACATGAAGCCGATTGCTTGGTGCTGGATTGCCCAACAGGCTGCTTTAAGCGTGTTCCCGATAAAGTGGTAAGTGAGCCATATTCTGTTCGCGTGCAAGAAACATTTGAAATTTCTGGTGATGAAATCATTGCTGAGCAACCAAAAAAGAAACCACGTTATACCGCAGAACAAATAGAAGTGCTGACTGAAATGATGCGGTCAGATAGACCAATTAATGAAATTGACCAGAAGAGAAAACAGTTTGAAAACCTATAATTCTATTATTCAACATTACAAACAAATTGGTCTTACTTATAAAGATTTGCCACCAAAAGAGCTCTATAAATTAGAAACTGATCGTAGAAAATTAGCCAATTCAAATAATAGTTGTAAGTGCCTGTGTAAAAATAGATGTTGGTGGTATTGGGAATATTTTGGTAAGCATTGGTGCTGCGATGATAAAGCTGTGGACATTCTTCCCTTTGAGATTTATTTGAAACTTGAAGAAGATATGAAAGAACTGTTTTTTTCCACAGTTGATTAAAAACATCTACATTGTTATTATCAACATGCTTCATTGCCTCCGCTTGAAGCTCGATACGATTCTCGCCCAAGGTTTCCCCCTGATTCCTTGGGTTTTTTATTTAAACACTTGCTATACTTTGTGCACTATTTTAGACTACCTTACGTAGTAAAACCCTATTTTATTCTTAGTAGGTGAAGCATAATGTTATTCCCCGAGCTCGGACCCCAGTATTATGATGAAAGACATAAAGATATTCTTTCTAGAATGGAAGCATTCTATGCAGAATCTATAACTATAAACCAGAGCTTCTGGAGCGAGGGTGATTTATGTCATCGCTACGAATCGGGCGACCAGTCGGCATGGAATGACCATTTCGGAAACTTACCCGCAAATCGAAGACGGCATTTTTCTTTTAATAGAATTCGTCGCGTTGTTAATATGATTGAAGGACATCAGCGTCGTAATAGAAAATCAACTATCGTAACCCCTATAGAAAATGGTGACTCTGAAACGGCAGATCAATTCACTAAAATAATGTTATGGTGCAATCAGCAGGAAGGGGTTCTTGAAACAATATCAGATTCATTTCGTGGTTCACTAATTTCTGGTATGAACCTATTGCAAGTGTGGATGGATTATAGAGAAGATCCAGTTTCAGGTAATATAAAAGTTGATAACTGTTCTTATAATTCTTTCCTTATTGATCCTTATTTTCGTAAGGCTGATCTTAGTGACTGCAATGTTATATGGAAACGTTCATATGTAACCAAAAGAACAGCTATATCATTAATGCCTGATGCTGCTGAAGAAATACTTGGTCTATGGGGCAATGATTCAGGAAGTTCTCGCGATGCAAAATTCCAATTTCTCCCAGAAACTTACAATGCAGGCCTCAAAAATTTACTTAGCTATGATGAATTTTACTATCGGGATTATAGAACCCAAAAGATGTTAGTGGACACCCAAACGGGTGAAACTATGGAATGGAGATCGCCTCATGAAGATGATCTTGGTGAATTTCTTAGACTATATCCACAAGTTACGGTTATCGAACAGGAAATACCTACTGTTAAATTGGCCATTGTTGTACAAGGTAAAGTATTGTATACCGGTCCGAATCCGATGGGGATTGATCAGTATCCTTTTGTGCCAGTTTTTGCCTATTATCGTCCAGAAATGCCATACTGGCCTGATCGTATACAAGGTGTTGTTAAAGGACTTGTTGACAGCCAGTTCCTGTATAATAGGCGTCGTATTATTGAGCTTGATATTTTGGAAAGTCAAATCAATTCTGGTTGGAAATACAAAGAAAATAGTCTGGTCAATCCGCGGGATATTTTTTTATCTGGTCAAGGTCGTGGCTTGGCGCTTAAAGAAGAAGCCCAAATGACCGATGTTGAGAAAATAGAACCAGCTCATATAGACCCATCAATGATGGCAATATCAGAACTATTAGCTAAAGAAATACAAGAAATTGCTGGTGTTTCTGATGAACTCTTGGGGATGGCTGATGATAGCAAAGCGGGCATTCTAGCCATGATGCGGCAGGGTGCTGGTTTAACAACACTACAAACCCTTTTTGATAATTTAGATTACGCACAGAAGTTACTCGGTAAAATATTTATAGACCTTATACAAACAAACTTTACCCCAGGCAAGATAAAAAAGATTTTAGAAGGCAAAGAGCCAACTGCACAATTTTATAACAAAGCATTTGGTCGGTATAACGCTGCTATAGAAGAAGGCTTGAATACCACAACGCAGAAACAAATGGAATTCGCTCAATTGCTTCACCTTAAAGAAGTTGGCGTACCAATTCCTGATACAGCATTATTAGAAGCATGCACCTTACAAAATAAGAAACAACTTATTGATACGATTGAACAAGCTCAACAAGCCCAACAACAACAGCAACAACAAGCAGCGCAAGCACAAGTTGAAGAGATCAAAGCAAGAACTGAATTGGCCCATGCGAGAGCTGCCGCTGACCAAGGTCTTGGCTTAGAACGTATAAGCAGAGTTGAGGAGAACGAAGCGTTGGCGGTAGAGCGTAGAGCTGCTGCACGCAAAGATGATGAGATTGGCTTACTCAATCTTGTTAAAGCGCTTAAAGAGATTGATGGGCTGGATATACAACACCTTGAACAACTTATTACTATGTCCCATGCAATTAAGAACCAAGAAATGCAATTACAACAGCCTGTTGAAGCGGCTGCTAAAAAGATCCCAACTCAGAATAGGTCTGGCGCGGGTAGTAGGGCTAAAATAGCCTGAGTTTAAGCTCATTTCTACCAGGAGAGAGAATGGCAAAAAGATATTATGGCTCGGCAAGAGCACAACGTGGCAATGGCCGCAGGTATGATAACGACAATTATGGCTACTCAGATAATTCTGGTTACCGCAATGGTAATTATGGTTATCAAGATAATTCTGGGTATCGTGGAAGATCTGAAGGTCCAATAAACCACCGAGATGATCGTTTTAATGATGAATGGCGTCATGACAAAGATAGCGCCTATGGTTCAATGGGCTTTAATGAAACATTAGCTCGTCGTGCCAATATGAACGAATTCTATGCTGGTATGGATGCTCGTAGACGTCAAGAAATTGAAGACATGGGCATGATCCACGAAGATCATCGCGCTATAGCAAATCTTCCACAAGAAGTTATGATCCGTCCTTATCCACTTACAGGTCCTTATAATCCAGAAGGCTTAGACGACACAATTCGTGGCGTTGATATGCAAATGGATTATGATGACGAACAACGCGCCGGGCATTTTTACCCCAAGAAAGCCTAATTGAAATTAATAATTAGGAGCTACCATGGCTAAAAAGAATGGTTATAATAAACCGATTCGTAATCGCGGCGAAGATGTTGGCGAAGCTGCCGGTGGTCCGTATGATTACCGCATGGAAAATCAATTCCAGGATCGCAGCCAAGAACGTTTTATAGATCGTCGTGAAATTCGTGGCACTACAGACGAAATGTTTCGTGATGCTCAACGTCGTGATGAAAGATCATTCGAACGTATTCGTGCTATAAGCGGTGAGTTCTATGCTGGATTGGACCCGAGACGTCGCCAAGAGGTTGCTGATTCTGGCATGATCCAAGAAGATCACACGCAAATGGCTAACTTGCCACGTATGGCTCGTCACTTTGAATATCCACGATCAGAATATTATTCAACGCCTTATCTTGATGATACAAGGCGCGGCACGACTGATATACCGGATGACGATGGTTATTCAATGGCACGATATAAGAATCCTTACAAACCATATGACAGATGAGGGTATTATGCCAGCTATGCCACGCATTGAGAAATCTGATGGCACGAAAGTTGCCTATAAGATATTGGGTGTTCCTCAGAACCTTGCGCATAAACCTAATGCAGAACAACGGTTTATTAATAAGCGCTTGAACTATGAAGAAACATTCAGGGTTAGATAATAAGTGTCCTTTCGGTATGCTCCCCCATGTTGTACGTCAGGTGGGGGAGCAATAATGGAGAATTCTATGAAAAATGATATGAAACATTGTAATAAATGTGGATCGATGCACAGAAAAGGTCAGTGTAAAAAATAGGACTAATATGCCAAAATTAAAGAAAACAGTCCCTAAAAAGGCTAAGAAAAAAATAATGAAAGAAGATGCTGATTCTAAAAAATCAGATTCTAAAACTTCTTCGGCGACCAAGACTGCTACATCGACCAAAACATCTACCGATGCTTATACGCAAGGAAATATCACGGTAACTGGTGGTGCTGGAAAAGGATCTACTAAGGTTAATATAGCAATACCGGGTCTTGCTGATAAATCAAAAAAACCAAGTAAAGCAAAGATGAAGAAATAAAATGCCAAAGTTAAAGAAAAGTGCTTCTAAGAAAGCTAAAAAAACACGCGTTAAAGAAGAAATGGACAAGTTCAAAGAAGGAAAGTTACACTCAGGCTCAAAAAAAGGGCCTAAAGTAACAAATCCCAAGCAAGCAATTGCTATAGCTTTGAGCGAATCAGGTCAATCAAAAAAGAAAAAAAAGAAAAAGAAGAAATAAATTTTTCTCAAACACTAGCAACAAGTTTCCCCCGACTTAACATCGGGGGTTTTATTTTATCTATACCAACCATCCATTTGGAATTGGGTATCATTATCTTCATATTCCATGATTTCTAACAATGGATCGCCCCAATGGACTTCTTTATCACCATTGTCCTGATGTCTATTGTCATACTCTGGAGTTGGCGTTCCTGGACGCTCAATTTCATGGCCATTGTTTTTGACATCCTCTGTTGGATAACAAACAAAGCCATCATCATTCATGGCAACAAGACTAAAGCTTGCGACTAATAGTAAGTAACGAATCATATTATGCTTTCTTTAATTTATTAACTTTATTTCTAATTTTTCTGTATTTACGAACCGTTTTCTTTTCCTGTTTAGTTTCAACATAGCAATAAACACCTGGTTCAAGTTCTTCAACTACAACCTCTGCACATGCCGTGGTAAACAATAACAACAATAGGTATTTCAAATTACCCCACTTATTGGTTTATTATCATCTGCCGGTTTACTGTCATAATCTGCTCTGTCAATTGGTGAGGATTGCGGTGGCGAACAGCGATCATAGGTAGGTTCAAAATACCATTCCTTATTGTCGGGATTCTGTACCTTATCATTATCACGTTCAATGGTATAATCTTTTTTATCATCACCACTAGGATACCTGGTAGTATCATATGTTCCATTATCATTATGGTAATTAGCGCCTTCATTCATGTGTTCAGTGCCACTACCAAACCATGCTTGTGCTGATGCGCCCGTCAGTAATAAAGCTAGTAACGATTTGTTCATCGTTAGTCCTTCCGCTTTTTGTTAATAAAATATCTATTACTATATTAACAGTAATTAAATTTAAATCAATCGCCATTTATAAATTAACCAAAAATTTTCAATGTGAATTGCACTTATTAAGATGAATTGCCAACGTAACACCGGCAGTCATGGCGCTGGTAGTAATGCCAACAACAGCGGCGATAATAATCTTTTCTCTTCGTGCTTTTTTATCTTCTTCTTTTTGGATAATTACTTTGTTGTCATGACCACTTACAATCTGCTCTTGGATATCGATAGTTATATGTTGTGGGCATTCTTTATTCATTGCTATAAGAGGCGAATATAGGAGAACTATTAAATAAATTCTATTCATAAAAACCTCCATTTGTTCTTGCAATCTTCTATTAGAAATAGCATATTACAATCATAAAAAGGGAGATATATGTCAGAGACGGTTGGTAAGATATCATCAGATCTCATAATTAAATCAGCAGATAATACGCATTCTGCCCATGAGCAAATGAGTGAGCAGCTTTCTGAATATGATGCAAATATACATATCTGCATTGAGCAAGCAAAGAAAGACTTTCCACATCTTTTTGAGTTTTACGTAGTTGTATTAACAAAAAAAGAGCGATTAATGCAAAATGTTTTAAGGCATTACTTTTTTGCACGAGCTTCATGTCCAACTCCTGATTATGATCAAACGGTCTATCATTATATCTTACAAAAAGATGAACTAAAATTTATGTGGGTAATTCCTTCAAAAGATACGTGTGAATATATGCGTGATAATATGCTAACTATTCCCAAAGAAGAAAAACAGTTGTTACAATTTGTTTTAGACTTTTATGATGATACCCTTATGAAACTTTGTAAAAAATTAAATGATGAAGAATTATTAACTTCTTTTATAAAAGAATAGGATTAGTATGAGCTTTGAAATGAAATATGATAAGAATAGAATGCCTATATTGCCATCAAACGATGCGCAATTAAGGGATGTTAAAGCAGCAGCTCCAATTCAACAAGTTAAAGAACAGCCAATATTAGCGCCACAATTACAAGAGAATGTTTACCATGATAATGATGCAGATGCTACCCTTGCTGAAACATTGCAAACAACTTCTATTGAAAATAATATTCCTGCACAAGATACCGCAGGAGAAACAGAAGAAGCAGTACAAGCCGCGCCGCAAAATAATCAAAATGAGCCGACTCAAGAAAGAGGTCCAAAAGAAAGCTTCCGTGAGTTAAGAGCGAAAGCTGAACGAGCTGAGCGCGAACGAGATGAAGCGGTAAAATACATCAAACAATTGCAAGAATCTCAGCAACCACAAAAACAACAACAACCATCAGTTGATGACGACATCGATTTTAACCTAGATCCCAATGACTATGTCGAGCCTAAACACCTTAATAAATTTAAAAATAAAATTAAGAACCTTGAACAACAATTACAGAATCAACAACAACAAGCTGCCTTAATGACAACAGAAACACGATTAAAGTCACAATATCCTGACTTTGATAAAGTTGTTTCTAAAGATAACATTGAGGCTCTTAGATATGCTTATCCTGAGATTGCTGAAACATTAAATTCATCGACAGATCTTTATAGTAAAGCAGTATCTGCCTATACATTAATAAAGAAATTTGGTATCGCTCAAGAGATTAATAGTAACTATGATCAAGATCGTGAGCTGGTAAAAAAGAATGCTACTAAGCCACGTCCCTTAGTAAGCGCATCACCACAACAAGGTACTTCTCCTATGGCAATGGCCAATGCATTCCAGAATGGTTTAACTGATGATGTAAAGCGACAGCTTTATAAAGAAATGATAGAAGCTAAAAAGTTATATTAATCTTCATTATCACTCTATTTACCACTGAGATTTCTGACTCCTTGGAGTCTCAGTGGTTTTTATTTATAGTATCGTTCAATCTTTCAAGAATAATTAATATGGCAGAATTTCCCGTTCCTGGAGAAATATGAGAACCATTTTCTTTTAAAAAAGTTATTAATTGTATATTTGTATAAGTTATTAATTCATCAGTTGATATTTCTTTTGGAAAATTTTTTGATCCAAACATGGCGTCTCTCTAGTTTTTATTTACTGATTATATAGATCATTTTTTCTTGGTATTGGTACAACAAGATGGGAAAATTGTAATGGTACATAGGGTATACTTATTGATCTAAAGCCAATGGCAGCGCTTTGTGCTTCTAGGCGAGCTATATTTCTTTGGACAAATGCAGCACGAGCAGTTCCATTCTGAATTGATTGCCGAGCATAGTTATTAACAATAAGAATATTCTGCGCAGGCAATGTTTGTTGTGGTATTTGTTCCATAGAAAATAGATTGGTGGTCAAGCATAATAATATTAACATGTATGTCCCTTGATAAATGTTGTACTTTCGGTCTATTATTATACCAGCGCAATTGAAGAGTCGCTACCTTCACCTTTTCTGACGCAATTGAAGTCTCGTCACCTTCTTGGACGCAAAAATGAAGCAAGTGTTCGTCCGACTTGAAGTATAGTTCTTATATTTCAGGAGAATTAGATGGCAATAACAACTACATCGTCTCTTCCTGCACCAGTTCAGCAAAGTTTTAGCTATAAGCTGCTTTCTGTTCCCGTGCCAAATATGATCCACAAAATTCCGGCTATGAAGAAAAACATGCCGAGAAATGGTGGTACGACTTTACGTATGCGTCGTTACAATCCGTTAAATACAGCGATGGTACCACTAGGAAATTCTGGTGTTACTCCTCCGCCACAAAATTTAACAGCGGTTGATATTGATGCGAAGATAAGTTTTTACGGTAAAAAATTTCAATTTGAAATAATGGGTGCCGTATAAATTGATTTGTCGAAAAGACCTATGTGCAAATCAATGAGCAGGTTAATAAATGGTTCTTTGAAATTCCTTGGTTTTGTAAAGCAGATAGCCTGCTTTAAATCCGCTCTGATTGACTTGGAAGCGCTAACGTAAAGACGAGCGCGACAAGGGCGAAGACATTAAATAAGAGTTTATGTCGCGCTGAGAGACTAAGGCGAGTGGACACATATGTGAAGCGATAGTCCGAACCCATAAGAAACTATGGGAGGGAGGAATAACAAGACTCCCCGCTCGAAAGAGTCATAAAGTAACAGATTGTACATTACAAAACCAAGATCCAGTTCTTAATGAATGTGCTGCACGTCTTGGTGTTTCATTACGCCAAACAGAAGACCAACTTACTCGTGATATGTTGGCTTCAACAGCATCATTTATTAACTGTACTGGTGGCGTAAATGGTGATAACCCAACGGAAATCACCTTATCTGATACCAAAACGGTAGTTCGTACTCTTTTAAGCAATAATGCTTACACGATTATGGACAATATCGAAGGTGAAGATAAATTCGGTAAACAAAGTGCCGAATTAAAATTTTCTCTGATAGACTTGGAAACCGTAGTGGCACTAAGCTAACCGGCAACAAGGGGCAAGAATGAAAATAATAAAATGCGCTAAGTGTTTAAATATAAAACCAAATGATAATGATATTCGCTGGAATATGATATTGGCAAAAGATTGTATTGATATAGAGAATTTTGATGGGTATGTGAATATCTGCGATGAATGTAACAAAGAAATACAATCAATATTAAACAAAGCAGTTTTTAATTTTATTCAGCCTGAACGACTAAGTGAGAAGACCTCGAAAGAGGATGCGATAGTCTGAACACTATAGAAATATAGTGAGGGAGATTCGAAGAGGTTTCCCCGCCTGAAAAGGTCAAAAAAGTAACAGCCTGACTGCTCCAGTTCGTAATGCCTATTTTGCTTTATGCAATGCAAATCTAACGGGTGATTTGGAAAACGTTAATACGTTTATACAAATAAACCAATATCCTGCTCCTATGAATGCTTTGCGTTCAGAATGGGGTGCTATTGGCAACCTTAGATTCTTAATTTCATCTATTGGTTCGGTAAGTCCAAATGCTTCATCGCTTGGTGCAGATGTATACAATATATTCTGTGTCGGTATGGAAGCTTATGCTTGTATAGAACAAGATGGTTATAGCGCAAGCTTTATCTATCGTCCGCCAATATATGATGGGCCATTGGCTCTTAACGTATCCGTCGGCTATAAATTTGCAGAGGTGCCTCGCATCACTAATGATTTATGGGTAATCAATTTACGCGCAACATTGGCTTAAGGAGATACCATGGACGGAACTATATTAGGACAAGGAACTTTTGTTGCATCATCGGCAAATTTGGCCAACCCAAATACTGGTGTTGCTTCAATTGGTCAGTCTAATGCTACAATTATACAAATACCTTCAGGAGCTGACTGGTTACGTGTATTTAACTACACTCAGTTTGGTACTGTTGGTGCTGCTGGTGGCGCTTATTTTAATGGTACTGCTAATGCGGATGTTGGTGTTGAATTCTGGTGGCAACGTGGTATGGCTGCTGGTACTGGTATTGTTAAGTATAAAGCTTCTGCTTCTGCGGTGCTTTCTGGCGATACCTTAGTATCTGGCGGTTTTACGCTCTATGATCCATCAGGACAATCAGTTGGATCGCAACCATTGCTTGGTGCACCGGTAGCAACTACTGCCTCTACCAATTCAACACGTCCTGCAGTTACTCACACAGCAGATTCTTCAGTTATTGTTGGTTCGGTAGTTCGTATGAGCAATACTGCACAAACTGATGTTAATGGTGTTGATATGGTTGTTGGTACCGTAACTGATAGCACACACTTTACCTTATTGACAGCTACAAATGCCTTGGCAACTGCGCCAGGTGCAATTGGTGGTGCTGGTTTCTATAGAGTTGTGAATACAAATCCACTCTTTTATCCACGCCGTCGTTTTGTAACTAACATTACTCAAGCAGTTAATGCTCAAGTAAGTACTTCGGTTGCTCATAGTTTGACACCAGGACAAGAAGTTCGCTTCAATATTCCTGCAGTTTCAGGCATGATACAACTCAACCCACAACCATTAAATAACTACTTCCCTCGTGGAGTTTCCACACCGGCTATAGTTGTTTCTGTGGTTGATGCTTATAACTTTACTATCAATATTGATACTACTGCTTATACAGCATTTACTTTCCCAACAATTGCACAACAACCAAGTTCATTCCCAATTGTTGTTCCTTTTGGTGAAGATACTGCTACTTCATTAGCATCACCAACTATACAACTTCCTGTTGATGCAAATAATGTTCCTATTTATAACGCTAATAGTGGCATTCTTGCTGATTCAACAGTTAACACTGGTTACCTTGGTATGATACTAGGGGCTGGTGGTAATGGTACAGAACTTACCACGCCAATCTTAGGACCTTCCGGTTCTATTGCTTGGAGCTCTGGTAACGTCGCAACGGGCGATGTTCTTTACTGGGTTGCAGGAAAATCTACCTATGGTGGATTATAAACTGTTAAGATATGGGGGAGATTAAATTCTCCCCCAATAAAATTTAAATTAGGAAATAGAATGGCAGATTTAAGAAAACAAACACCTATAGAACCAACTGCTCCTGATAAACCAGCGGCAGCAGCACCAGCAAGAAAAAGTTTAAAATGGCATAGAGACCATGATGCACAAGTAGTTCGTGGTATTTTTAGATTCCATGAAGTACCAGGTGGTCTTATGAGTTTTAGTTTTAAAGCTTATAAAGAAGATAAAGTACAACGTTATGATTTAGTTGATGGACAAATAGCAAGTGTACCACTTGGTGTTGCTCGTCATTTAAATAAAAATCTATGGTATCCTCGCTATAGTTTTGAGAAAATTGAAGGCATGCAAGATATCCAGAAAGTGGGTCAAAAGATACGGCGTTGCAGTTTTCAAAGCTTAGAATTTATGGATGATGCTGATCTAACACCAGACGGAATGGCAGTATCAGCAATGACGATAGAAATGACAGCGCCTATCGAGTAATTAAGGAGAGTAGTAATGGTGTATAGACCTTCGCAAGCACATCCCGTCTTTCAGCAAGCAATGCGGGTGGTGAGTAATATAACACAGTCGCCGATCGCAAATGTGACGACAACTATTCCCCATCAGTATTTACCAGGCTTGATTGTACGGATTGATATGCCCTTAGGTACAGGAATGCCACAAATAAACCAAAAAGTGGGAACAATCCTAACAGTGCCAACACCTACTACCTTCACTCTTGATATAGATACAACTTTTTATGATCCATTTATCGGGTCTCCCACATTCCCTCCAGCTTATGCGGGAGACCCGCAAGTGGTGCCGATTGCTGAAATTAATGATATTCTTACCCAGGCGACACGTAATGTGCTGCCATACCCTGCGAGTTAACCATGCCAACGCCTCCAACAAATCCACCCGGCAACACGCTAGCGGCAATACAGCAAAAAGTGCGCCGACTTACCTATTCACCTTCAGAAAACCAATTAACTACTGATGATCTGAATAACTATATAAATACATTTATTCTTTATGATTTCCCTGAACATTTAAGAACATTTAACTTTAAAACAACGTTTAATTTTTATACTAATCCCTATCAAGATGTTTACCCGACCGATATTTTATCATTTGGTACAGCATCACAGGCCAAGCAGAATCCTTTATATAACTTTCAAAATAGATATTTGACCATCCATCCACCAGCCTTTATAGCAGGATTCGATAGTCTTTATACGCAATCTAGGGAGCAATTCTATGGAATCTATCCAATTGTTAATAATATTCAATCTATCGGAGTTACTGGCGATGGCGTTACTACTACTTTTAGTGGTGTTATTCCGATAATGTCCCAAGGGATAAATATTGCTACCCAAAATGGTGGTGCTTGTTTAGTCAAAAATAATGTGACATTCGCTTCAGTAGATATAAACAATAATGGTCTTACCCTTATTGATGTTCCGGTATTAGATTCGGTCACTGGTAATCCAACGGTATGGGGCAACTTATACGTTCCAGGAACACAGCCTGGTTACAATCCACCACCAATTGTACCGCCAGCTCCGTTACCTATCGCAACAGCGCCATATCCATTAGTTGCCGGTGGTTCGCCAAATGCGAATAATTATATAAATTACGTTACCGGTGCATTCACTATTACCTTCCCCTTTCCACCAAAAGAAGGACAAATAATAAATAGTGAAACGGTGCCCCAGATTGTTTCATTGCCACAAGCGATATGTTATTACAATAATCAATTTATCATTCGTCCAGTTCCTGATCAGCCTTACCAGATCAATATGGAAGCTTATATCCGGCCAACTCAATTATTCCAAGCAGATTCAGTACCACAGTTAGAAGAATATTGGCAATATATATCATACGGCGCAGCCAAGAAAATCTTTGAAGACAAAATGGATTTAGATTCTGTGCAATTAATAATGCCAGAATTCAAATTACAAGAACGTTTATGCTTAAGACGAAGCTTGGTTCAAAACACCAACGAACGTACTGCCACTATATATACCGAGCAAACTTCTCTCAGTGGCCATCATGGCGGATGGGGCTGGGGTGGTGGAGGAAACTTCTAATGGAAATGATTTGTCCTTGTGGTAATCCGAATCATTTACCAATTAAATGTGGATGTGATAATTATATATGTAGTGGTGAAAGTAAATAAAATCTAGGAGAATAGTACATGGCATATATTTATAACATACCGCAGCCAACAGATCAGTTATCTGTTTCGCAGGGACAAATTCTTGGTAACTTTACCGCCCTTGGTGCAATAGCGGGCAATGGTAGTGCTTCAAGTTCTGCTTTAAATTCAACATCTGGATTCAATTGGTTATATTTACCACCACAAGGCTCTACGCCGCCAGCCGGTGCTTTATTTACTGCGGGAAATGTTGGTTTATACTCGGCAAATGATAGTGTAACTGGTAAAAATGAACTTTATATTAATAAAACAAATAATAGTGGCGTAGTTCAAATAGCTGCAACAGAATCAATACTTGGAACTACCAATCCAATACCCGGATCCTTTGGGGGTACTGGATGGACTATGTTGCCTTCAGGATTGAAATTAGTATGGGGAACAGATGTTGGTTCGAATAGTGGTGTTAAGACGGTAACTCTTACTGGTGCTCAAATTTTTGCTCACACGATATTATCAGTGCAAACTACTATTTTTGGCAATTCTTCAAGCATGGTACAAGCATTGATTCGCGTGCAGTCTATTGGTGCAAATACATTTAATGTAGTTGTAACAAATATAACTTCAACTGCATATGATAATTCTAATTTTATGTATTTTTGCATAGGATATTAATATGCCATTTGATCGTTTTCTTATTGCACCTTACAAAACAGGTCTCGAAACTGATGAGAAAAGTTGGCTTTTGACCGAAGATGCCTTCGTAGAACTTCAGAATGCGTATGTATTTAGAGGGCGTGTAAGAAAACGATTTGGTACAAAAATGATGGGAACAACTCAATTAGCAACACGCCTTAGAGTACAAGTAGATACCTCTGATGGTGGTGGCTCCTCTTCAGGAACTGTTCCAGGCGCTGTAGGCGCTTTAGGACAAATGTTTTCTATCGGGAATGAGATATTTACGGTGTGGCAAGCTTCTGGTGCAATGCTTGATACTGGCAGTGCTTCTACCGCAACTTTTAATATTTCTACCGGTGTGTTTGTATTTACTGGCGTAGCAGATTTAACACCCGTATATTGGTATCCATCCTTACCGGTTATGGGATTGACACAATATGAATCCGGTGCTGTGAATAACCATCCAAGTTATGCCTTTGATACAAGATTTGCTTATGAATATGTTGCGGGTACAGGATGGGTTCGTGAGGGTACGGGAACAACGCCCATGTGGCATGGCAATGATTTAAATTTCTTTTGGACTACTAATTGGCAGGGAACTTCAACTTCTTCTAATAGTGGCATTCCGGTTCTTTTTGCGAGTAATTTTAATGCAGCATTGGGAGCAGGCAAGCCAACTGCTGCAGATGATCCTATTTGGTATACTTTTACCCCGACAACCTCAAATTGGACAGCATTAAGTGGAACATTGGCAAGTACTAATGGATTTTTCTTTTTACCAATATATGGATCACCACCAGTTCCGCAGGCACCTTACACAGGATCATTTGTACAAACTTCCAAAATTATTGTTCCTTTTAAGAATAGATTAATATTACTTAATACCATTGAAAATAACAATACAAGTCATACTGGAACAGGTACTGCAACAGCATATACGAATAGATGTAGATATTCTTGGAAAGGCAGTCCTTTTGCCGTAAATGCTTGGTATGAATATGGCCAGTCAGATTCTTCTGGAAATGCAGCAGCTGGAGGTGGTTTTATAGATGCTTCAACGGAAGAACAAATTATCTCAGCTGAATTTATTAAAGATCGTCTCATTGTTTATTTTGAACGATCAACATGGGAATTAGCTTATACCGGTAATGAAATTACACCTTTTGTATGGCAAAAAATTAATACCGAACTTGGTTCTCAATCTACTTTTTCTACGGTTCCTTTTGATCAGGCGGTTTTAACTGTGGGTCAATCGGGAATTCATAGTTGTAATGGTGCTAACGTAGCTCGTATAGACGACAAGATACCTGACGAAATATTTGAATTCGAAACAGAAAATAATGCTACTCAAAGAACAGTAGGAATTAGAGATTATTTTACTGAACTTGTCTATTGGACATATAGCACTATTTTTGAATCGGGAACTACCCAAACATATCCTAATCAGATATTGGTTTATAACTACAGAAATGGAACCTGGGCTCGTAATGATGATTCATTTACTATGTTCGGTTACTTTGAACAACAACAAGATACAACCTGGGAATCTTCGGCACCTGTTATATGGGAACAATCTGGTGATACATGGATATCGGGTGTTCAACAAGCTAATCAGCGCGTTATTCTCGCAGGTAATCAAGAGGGATTTGTATTAATAATTGATTCCGCAGGTACTTCGGGAGAGGGAGAATCACGCAATGCACCTTCTTTACAGATAACTAATATGTCGATTGCTTCAACGGGAATTGTTACTTTAACAGTATATAAGCACAATTTACGTGCTTCTCCTACTGCGCAGTCATATGATCAAGACTTTATATTAATTGAGAATATTAATAGTACTGCTGATCCGATAACTGCAGCTGCTCTCAATAATAAGATATTCGTAGTAAATACTGTTATTGATGCAAATACTATTACTATTAATACGAAGGGAACTTTAACTGCCGGAACTTATTCAGGTGGTGGCACTATTGCTCGTGTTTCCAATCCGCAATTAACTACCGTTAGATTTAACCCATACATAAAAGAAAATAAAAACGTTTATATAGAGAAGATAGACTTTGCTGTTCTTAAAACAACCAGTGGTGAGATTACCGTAGACTATTTCCCTTCATCATCGCCAGTTTCAATGATTGCTGGTGGCTATGCGAGTGGTTCAATAACGGGAACTAGTGTATTAGAAACATTTCCCTATGCCATTACCTTATATCCCTTGGAACAGGATCAAGATTTATTATGGCATGCGCTCTATTTCCAAACGTCAGGGCAGTTTATTAAATTTGCGCTCTATTTAACTCAAGATCAAATGATCAACTATAATATTGCGACCTCTCCCTTTGAGCTTGAAGGAATGGCAATTTACAGTTGCAAAGTCGGAAGAGTACAATAATGGCAAATAATAATCTTGCTATTCTTTATGGTGCTTTTGTCCCCACCAATAATATATGGGACGTACAGCAGATATATAGCACAGAAGTAACGAGTCCTGAGTTTAAAGAACTACTCGTTCGTCTTTATCAGAATATAAATAATATTGCCTTAGTGCTTAATGTTAAGGATTCAGCTATATATCCTTTACAGGAATTTGTGAATGGTCAATTATGGTTTCAGAATCCTAGTTATAATTCTTCTACTGCTGGTGATGCGTCTTTACGTCAAGTGTTTAGAATTGTTATAAACTTTGGGGTTTTACCCGTCACAACTTCTAAATCAGTTGCACATACTATTCCAATTACTCCCATGACAACATTTACCAGAATCTATGCTACTGCTTCTGATACGACTGGGAATAACTACCTACCGATACCATATGCCTCTGCAAGTGGTACCGATAATATTCAAATAGATGTTAATGCTACTAATGTTACTATCACAACCGCTTCAGATAGATCAAATTTTAATATATGTTATTGCATCTTAGAATATATACAAAGCTAATAAAACCATACCGGTTTTGGGGCCGGTATGGAAAAAAAGGAAGTATATGATAGAAGCATCTTCATTATAAGTTCTTGATTTATTGAATGTAAATAGAAATATGACTACGCTAATAATAAGCAACTTTGCTGTAACTTATAGGAGATAAAATGGCTTATGGGCAATTGATTGGAAGCACACTTGGAGGATTTGGTGGATCATTTATACCAATACCTGGAGCCAGTTTATTGGGCTCTACCCTTGGTGGCTTAGCTGGCGGTTATTTTGATCAGCCATCTACGCAAAGTAATCAGAATACCCAAGGAAATGGATTTAATTTCTTCAATCAACCAAAGCAACAATATTCTCCTCAACAACAACAATTACAGAATCAATCAATCCAACAAATTATGTCTTTATTGCAAGGCGGACCACAGCAATTTGCTAAAGGCTTTGAGCCCTATGCACAGCAAGCACGCCAACAATTTCAAACGCAGACAGCGCCTTCTATAGCAGAACGATTTACTGCACTCGGTGGTTCTAATCGTGGCTCTAGTGGCGAGCAGGGATTTCTTGCAGGTGCTGGCGCAAACCTTGAACAGCAACTAGCTCTTCTTGGTGGTCAATATGGAGAAAATAGATATAACAATCAGTTAAACCAATTATTAGGTCTGGCAACGTCGCCGCAGTTCTCTAATTATACAACGAGACAATCAGGGCCTGGTGAGAATGCATTATCGAGTTTAACGCCAATATTGGCAGCACTTGCTACTCTTTATGGTGGCTATCGTCTTAATCAATGGATGAATCCTGCAACCGGAACTGCAACCGGCGGCGCAACGGGAGCTAAATAATGGCAAATAAATTTCATGAATTTGACGAAACTTCTCTACCAGGCGCTAGAATAGGGACAGGTATCGGTCAAGGGTTAAGCACTGGTTTGCAAATGCTGGCGCAGCAAAAGCTTCAACAGATCAATCAAAGAAATCAACAAAAAGAAGCTGCAACTGGATTAGAGGCTTTAGGTTATACCCCAGATCAGGCACAAAAGATTTCTCAATTTCAACCGGATACAATAAGGGCAATTGCACAAGAAAAAGTTAAAGCTGGATCGCGACAACTTAGTGCAGCTCCAGGATTGAAGACCATAATTCCAGAATTGTCAGATAAAGAATCTCAAGATATAGGCGCTTTAACACCTGCGATACAAGCCCTATATTATAAAAATTACCTTGAAGCTCTTGGCGCTAACCCAAATCAAATAAAAGAAATTGAAAGGATGCAATCAGGCATTCCTCAGGCTCAAGAAGTGCAAGAAATACAACCAGCCCAATCACAAATATTGCCTCCAACAGAAAAAGCACTGGTTGCTACAATGACCACCAAACGATTAACGCCGACAGAAAGAATTGAACAAGGTCGTCAACAGGCAGCACAAAAAAAAGAACAGCAAATTAGGCAAAAAGAAGTAAATAAAGAAACGCAAAAATATTATGACAATCTTGTTAACTTAAATGATGCCGCAGATTTTGAAGAGCCGCATTTAAAAAAAATGGAACATCTAGTTAAGAGCAAGGGCGGACTACCAATTTCTTCAGTTTATAATCTATTTAGTTCTTTGGAAGACATAAGACCAGAAGCTGGAGCACAGGCGGGTGGTGTTACTGGAGGTCTCATAGGAGGTCTTTTGGGTAGCGCAGGAGGACCATCAGGAACTGTGCTGGGTGCTGCCAAGGGCGCTTCTGTAGGAGCTGGATTAGGGGCCCTAGCTAAGCCATTGGCTGTATTACTAAAATCAGCTCAAAGATTAACTTCTCCCAATACTGAAGAATTTGAAAAATTATCTGCTGATTTCGTGAGAGGAGCTAAATTATGGTTCGGGTCAAAACTTACAGATGCCGATCTAAAAGCATATTTAGCTACAATCCCAACATTGGCAAATACGGATAAGGGTAAATTGGATATCATTCATACTAAGCGAGATTTAAATAAAATAACTAAAGCTCGTTACCGTGCGGCAAAACAACTTATTAGAGAAAATCATGGAGATCGTCCTCAAAATTTTCAATTATTAATCGAAGAGCGAGCTAAAAAAGAATTAGATCGTTTGTCATTAAGCATTGATGAAAGAATTCAAAGAGGGCTTAAGGATTTCGAAGATTTAACAAGAAATTATTTAGAATCACGTGCTGGTATCATTTAGTCTTTAAAGTAATTGTTTAATGATTTATAAAAAAATCTCATTATAAAAAATGGAATCCATATATAAAATGTTAAAAATAAAAAAACAAAGAGACTAAATGTTTCTAAGAATTCTATTAACGTAAATTCATTTGGTTGTTTCATGATTTATCCTTGGCAATAATATTTAAAAAATTATTCTATTAACATCCATTTATCTATAAAAGATAGATTTGTTTTAAATTGATTTGAAGGTATCAACTTTAACAAATCACTCCATTTTAATGATCCATGTATTTCACATTTATCCGAAGAGCATTCCAATTTTATAAAATTAGCGTGTTTTATATCAAAAGTAGTAGTTTTATAATTATCCCAATCAAATGAATCAATTAAATAAAAATCTGCCTCTATAACACATTCAGATTTATCTTTTAAATTATCAAAAAATGCGTAGCCTTTAAAAAGACAAAGTGCACTTTCTTTAGGAGGCATAGCTTCAGTTGATTTTATCCACTTCATTTCTTTATTCATATTCCTGTTCTTTCTGTATTCTTTCTAATATAGCCCGCATAATCCATATCGTTATTGTACAATTCAATTCTCTTGCCTTTTCTGCCACTTTATCGTGTAATTCCATGGGTAAGTTCATAGAAAGTCTTTTTTTATTGACGTTCACGATTTCCTCCCAAAAAGACTATTGCGATCCATATAAGTCCAATCATTAAGAAGAAAAATCCCGTTATCATCTTCAATAATTCAAGTGTATTATTATCCATTTTTTCCTTTTAAATATTTTTTCTTCTCATTTCCATGCGAGAAATATACAAAGCCAAATCATTGAATATTGAAGAATGGCCATTATTAAAAATAGTTGTTTTCCAGTTTTAATGAGACCATAAAAATGAATAAAAAATGTTATAAGCATCATTATAAATTTATAATCTTGAAGATTCATCCTTTGCCTTTATAAGGGAATTAAAATAGTAAATAATAATTTTATTTGACGCTTATTTTTTATGAAATTCCGAGAATTAAAGTAATTTATTAACATTTATTTTTCCTTTATATCTTTATCTTCAAGTAATTCATCAACTTCATAAATTATGCTCATAACTTCCCTAATCTCAGCAGCTAATAATTCCATGCATCTGTGTAAAGCATATTGCCCTTCTTGCATTGGATTAGGAAGATTTTTCGCCTTTTCAGCAAGAGAATCTTGCCATATTTGAAGTTCATCGAGCTTATCGATTGCTTTCATTGTTAAGTAATTAACAATTATTTTCTTCTCATTCATATTTGTTCCTAAGGATTATGTGTATTTTTAACTTATATATTAGTAAATGTACACGAATTATACACACGTGTCAAGCATCTATTGCAATAAGTTATGGTATTTATTAGCCTTTGGGTAAGTAATGATTTCAACTATTAGGAGAGAGTATGGCAAATCGTCCATTTATTGTTGATGCTTATGGACTTCAGAATCCATTGCAATCAGTTTTTCCGGCACCTATTATAGCGCGTAGAGCTCCGACAACAGCTGACACTGGTTATCAGATTGGTACAATCTGGGTAGAGCCAAAAGATTCATCTGGAACGGCGGTGAATGCTGCTTGGTTATTGACTTCTATTATCAATAATTCAGCCAATTGGTTGTCTATACAGGCAGGTGGTGGAAGTGGTGCGGGTGTATTTACTTCTCTTACGGTAACTCCAGGGCCGATCGATCTCACTGGTGCATTTACTCTTATAGCTGGTACTAACGCAGCAAGTATAGCTGCTGATGCTGCTGATCATGCTGTTACTCTTGGTTCAACAACTGGTGCTTCAGCAACTACCATACAAGGTGGTACATCGGGTATTTCTGCTACTACCTCAGCAACGGGAACAATTACTCTTGGAACTGCAGCAATGACTGGTACTATTACCGTTGGTCAAAGTACTGCAGGTCAGGCTATAGCCATAGGTAATGCTGTTAATACTGGTGCTCAAACCATATCAATTGGTTCTGGTGCTTCTGGTGCAAATTCTACGGTTACTATTCTTGGTGGTAATGCTACTGCTGGTTCATCAGCACTTAATCTGGCTACGGGAACTGGTGGTAAGACAGTTAACTTAGCTACTGGTGCTGGCGCTAATACAGTTACTATCGGATCAACGACTGCTGGTTCTACGGTTTCTCTTGCTACACCAACTGGTACAAGTGTTACTGCAGCAAATGGTATTCTTATAAGTACTGCTGGTCGTGGTGTTACACTTCCTGGTGGTTTATTGGTTCTTTCTGGTGCAGGCGATCCAAATGGCGCTGTTACTGCTCCAACTGGTTCATTATTTTTACGAAGTGATCCAGCCGGTGCAACTAGTCGTGCCTACATTAACACAAATGCTGGTACAACATGGACAAATATAACGTGCGCAGCTTAATTTGAATTGATATATAATGGGGTCAATAAAAAAGGCCCCATTATTTTAGGAGATATTTATGATTAAGTTAGAAGGTCGTTTATCAATGGAAGTGGTACACAATGATAAGGTCTATTACTTTAATATGCCAATGCAAGCACCATACCAAGATTGTTATGATGCTTTATTCAAAATGTCAGAAGAAATTAAAAGAATAGCTAACGAATCGGTGGAATCAGCAAAAAGACGTGCAGCGGAATCGGCTGCCGTTGAAAAACAAAAAGAAGTTATAGACCCAGAGGTCGTACAAAGTTAAAACTTGGAGAGTAGTAATATGGCATATAGAAATTCAGTGAGTGCAATAGCAATGACGAATATTGCTTCGTCAACCGTTAGTAGCACTTACGCAGCAATTAATGCAACGGGATTACCCCACAATTGTTCCATAGTATATATAGTTAATAATAGTTCTACTGATGTTACCGTTAGTTATGACGGCACGACTGACAATGACTATATTCCCACTATGACAACACGAACTCTGGAATTCCAGACCAATTCCAATCCATTGAGTTACCAATCTAATTTGGCTATTGGAACTAAAGTATATGTTAAGGGAACCGCTGGCACTGGCAATATATATCTTGTTGGTTATTATAACGCACTTGCTGCTTAAGGAGTCCTTATGGCAGTATTTAATCCAACTAATACGGCATATGGTCTAAGTCAGCCGCTGATTAATGTCTTTCCCCCACCTATAATATCAACAAGAAACCCAACAACGGCAGATAAAGCTACTATTGGTACGGTATGGATAAATACCTTTACCAATCTTATCTACATGATTACGAATATAACTGATAATGTTGCTGATTGGGTGTTAATTACTTCTTCTGGTGGTACGGTTCAATTCCTTTCGGGAAATGTGGGTGGCCCTGTTGGTCCTGATGGTTCTGGAAATATTGATGTCATCGGCGATGGTACAACAACTATTGTAACGGGCAATCCAGCTACCCATACGTTAGAAATAACTGTTGGTGGTGATGTTGCTACTACTTATGATGCTGATGTTGGCTCTGCGGTTCCTTCAGGTGGCATAATAACATTTGCTGGTGGTACCGGCATTACTACTACTGGTTCTGGCAATACTATAACTATCACTGCTGCAGGAACGGTTGCAGAATCATTTCCTACAAACTCTGGAACTGCTATACCATCTGTCGGTGTTTTACATATCAATGGTGGGGGTAGTGGTTTTGTCACGAGTGGTGCCGCAAACGTTGTCACCGTATCCAATGATGGGACATTGGCCATTGCTTATACCGGCAATACTGGCATAGCTACGCCGGCCGCGAAAACATTAGGTATAACTGGAACTGGTGGTATTTCAACATCTGCAAGTGGCAATACCGTTTCCATTACTGCTGGTGGCGCAGTGGCACAAATATTCCCTACCGATTCTGGAAGTGCTACACCTTCTGGGGGCTCATTAACTATACATGGTGGAACTGGTATAACAACCAGTGGTGCAGGGTCTACCGTAACAGTGACTCTTTCCACACCGGTTTCAATTGCAAATGGTGGTACGAATGCCACATCCATGACAACTACTGATGGAACGATTTATTTTGATGGAACTAGACTAGTAACAACAACAACGGGTACTAGTGGTCAGGTATTAACCTCTAATGGTACTGGTGTTGCCCCTACGTATCAAAATACAGCGGCAAGCTCTATCTCAATAACCGGTGACACTGGCGGGGCATTAACGGGGAATTCTTTCACCTTTACTGGTGGAACTACCGGCATTACTTTTAATGGCACTGGAACTACCGAAACATTATCGGGAACTTTAGTGGTATCTAATGGTGGTACTGGCCGAGCAACGTTAACTAATCATGGCGTATTAGTAGGTGCCGGGACCACTGCAATAACCCAATTAGCTGTTGGAACTACAGGACAGGTTCTCACCGGTGTTACAGGGGCTGATCCAGTATTTGCTGCTCCAGCAGCATCTTCTATTACCATAACGGGTGATAGTGGTGGGGGTCTTACGGGCAATAGTTTTACTTTCACTGGGGGTACTACGGGATTAACTTTTGCGGGTGCCGGCACAACTGAGACGTTGGGCGGTACATTAGCAATTGCAAATGGTGGAACTAATGCTACGAGCTTTACTCAAACCAATGGTATTACTACCTACAATGGAACTAGATTAGTCAATTATGCCGGGCCACAATTAAGCAGTGGTGGGATTTATACCAATACTAGTCAACCAGCTTTTTATGCTTATAACTCCGGGGGTGCCACCAATGTAACAGGTGATGGAACCAACTATACGGTTGTATTTGATACTGCGGTATCAAACCAAGGCTCCAATTACAATACTGGTACTTCAACATTTACCGCGCCGGTTACTGGCATGTATTTCTTTACGGTAGCGGTTGAATATCTACCGATATTGGTAGCGCATACAACGGGACAACTTCAACTGGCAGTTGCAGGAACTTCTGCATCCGCCACTATATTGAATTATATAAATCCTGGTGTTGTAAAAGGGGGCGGGAATGCTTATGTTGCTAATGCCAATGCTATGGTAAAAATGACTGCTACTGATACGGCAACGGTTATTCTTACGGTAGTTGGTTCCACAAAAACCGTGGGAATTAATGGTGGTATTGCGACAAATCCGTCCTGTACTTTTGCTGGCTATTTAGTTTGTTAGGATAATATGAATAATAACTTCACTTTAATTAATGGCCTTGCGGCGTTACCTACTGGATTTACACCACCTAATATGGTTATGGTTCGTCGTGATCCAACGCCAACGGATTGGCAGAATTTTATTATCGGTTCTTTCTGGCTTAATCAAACAAATGAAACTTTATGGGTCTTGGTGAGTCTTGCAGGTAATATTGCTACATGGGTTATGTTAACTGGGGGTTCTGGCGTGGTAACCAATCTTACTGGTAATACAGGTGGCTTGGTAACACCACTAGCAGGCAATATAAATGTCGTCGGGGATGGAACTACTGTCTTAGTTGCGGGCAATCCTGGAACACATACCCTTACTATCTCTGTTATTGGTGGCGAAGCAGCGAATAGTTTTCCAACAGATGCAGGAACGGCAACTCCTGTAGCGGGTGTTCTTAATGTATTTGGAGGAACTTCTGGAAGAGATATTAATACTTCTGGTTCTGGTAATACTATTCATATTGATTTAAAAAACGCGATCACCTTAGGTGATTTATCTGTTATTACTACTGGTAATGATGCTATTACTGTCACAAGTGGCAATATAACTTTATCGGCGACGGGAACTAATGCTGCAGGTAATATCAATATGCCGGCATCTACTTCAAGTGGAGAAGGCGTTATTACCTATGCAACTCGTAGATTTATTCATACAGATGCAGTAAGTAATCAATTTATAGGGCTTGATGCGGGTAATTTTACTCTCACTGGTGTTAATAATTTAACCTTTGGAGCTGGCTCATTATCTTCTTTAACTACTGGAAGTGCTAATATTGCTATTGGTAACAATATTATGGTGAATGCTACTACTTCTAGTAATAATTGCATTATTGGTTCTGCTGCCTATAACTTAGGAACAGGAACAGGTAATACTCTTATAGGTGATTTGTCTTTAGGATTGGCTACAACTGCTACCAATAATACCTGCATAGGTACGAATGCTGGCTATGCTGCAGGTGGACCGTCTGGTTTATTGACTGGTACATTTAATACCATAATTGGTATGAACGCCGGTAGTTCTTTTACTAGTTCTGAAAGTAATAATATTCTGATTGGTGAAAGCATTGGTACCGTGGGTGATAATACCACCTTACGAATTGGAAATACGGGAGTTGGTACACCATTAACAAAAGCATTTTGCCAAGGTATTCGCGGTGTTACTACAGGAAATGCTGATGCCATAGCAGTTCTTATCGATTCAGCAGGACAGTTAGGAACCGTGTCTTCGTCACTTCGTTTTAAAGAGAATATCATTGATATGGTGCATCACAGTGCAGATATATTAAAATTGCGACCCGTATTATTTAATTACAAACAAAATACACCAGAACAAAAAAGTGTTGGCTTGATCGCAGAAGAAGTTAAACAAGTTATTCCATCTCTTGTGGTCAACGACGAAACGGGGCAACCATTAAGTATAAAATATCACGACTTGCCAGTTATGTTATTAAATGAACTTCAGAAAGCAGTGAAACAGATAGCAGAATTACAGCAGAAAGTTGACGCATTATTAAATAAACCTTAAATTATCAACAACTCTCAGTATGTCCCTA
>Ga0265338_10002433_pt1 | contig 27978 bp, 25 predicted proteins | sample 42126metaG_FD_193579 | JGI IMG/M metagenome (GOLD analysis project Ga0265338, IMG submission 193579) | Rhizosphere microbial communities from Carex aquatilis grown in University of Washington, Seatle, WA, United States - 4-21-26 metaG | ecosystem: Host-associated > Plants > Roots > Rhizosphere...
TGCGCCTGCTCGCCTACGACTTCGCGCGCGACGCCGGCCTGGGCAGCGGCGCGAACGCGAACCCGCTGGCGATGCTGGATCTGCGTTCCGTCGCGGGCGGCTTCCTGGTGCAGACGCGCGACACGACCACGTCGGCGGCGGCAGCCGGCCGCGTCGCTTCGAAGCGCGCGCCAACCGCGGCGGAGCTCGTCGACCTGGACTTCGCGTGGCGCGTCTGCAAGCACGTGAAGTCGAACGCGATTGTCTTCGCGGGGGGCGGCCGCACGCTGGGCATTGGCGCCGGGCAGATGTCGCGCGTCGATTCGGTGCGGCTGGCGATCTCGAAAGCGCGCGCGCCGCTCAAGGGCTCGGTGCTCGCGTCGGACGCGTTCTTCCCGTTTCGCGACAACATCGACGAGGCGGCCAAGGCCGGGATCACCGCGATCATCCAGCCGGGTGGCTCGGTGCGCGACGACGAGGTGCTCGCGGCCGCCGACGAATACGGCATGGCGGTGGTGCTGAGCGGCGAACGCCACTTCCGTCACTGAGGCGCGGCGCCGCTGCTGGGGCGCTGCCCGGAGACGGATCAGTGGCCGTGACGGCGATGGGCGCGAGCGACGGCGGCACCGCGGTGGTGCTTGTTGTGGCGGCCATGTGCGGCGGTCGCCGCGCTGGACGGCATCTCGGCCGTGACGATCGGGGTCGCCGGCACGGGCGTCGGCGCCACAGCGGACGCCTGAGCGGTTGGCGCGAGCACGGGCGCCAGATCGGCAGCGCTCGCGACAGTCGGCGTCGCCGCGGCGGCGGCTGCGCCCGGTCGCGGTTCCTGCGCGGCCCAGTACAGCCCGAACGCCATCGCCACGCCGAGCGCGCCGATGCTGATCCAGCGCCCGACACGCGCGGCCCGTGCGGCCGGCCGCGCGAACGGCTTCCTGGAATCGAGCAGCTCGTGGGCGACCGGGTCGGTCGGCTCGGCGAGATCCAGCAAATCCAGATCCTCGACCGGCCTCGGGTCGGCCATCCGATCGCCTTGCCTCATCCAGTTGTTGATGATCTGATCCTCGAAGGCCGAGTCGTCGCCTCCGTGCCCCGTGGAGCGCGCCGGAGCGGCCGCAACGACAGCGGCCACCGCCGCGGTCGCGCGCGGCGCCTCCGCGACCGGCGCGGGTTCGGGCGCCGGGATGATCGTCACCAGCGGCAAGGCCGGCCTGGTCGCTTCGATCACGCCCGAGACCATCGTGAGCGGCTGAGGTGTGGGCACGGCCGCCTCCGGCGGCGGAGTGACGGCGACATTCGCCGCCGCGAGCGCTGTCGGCTCCGGAGGGGGCGTGACCTGGTCCGCGGCCGGATCGAGACTGGGCGCACCTTGCGGGGGCGACTCGTCGGCGCCTGTGCTGCTGTTAGTCCAAGCTTCCATTCGTGATGTCGGTGGTCTGGCCAACCAGACCTTCGTCAAAAAATTGCGTGCCGGATTTGTGGCACTTGGGTGATCTCAAGAGTTCCGGATTCTTACGTATGCGATCGCAACGAAGTGCGGCACGGTCGTTTCGACCGGCGAGCGCGCGACTTCGTCGACGGCGTCACACCGACATGGCGCTTTTGGTGCGTTGGCGCGCGCCGTTCGACGTCGGCGCGCAGCGACGGCGCGCAGGGTCGTCCCCGGCGAAATATTTGCCGCGCCCGAGGCATTTCGGGGTACGTAAGGCGTGGCGATGGGTTGTCACGTTCTGCTGGTCGGCTCGGGCGGGCGCGAGCACGCGCTGGCGTGGAAGCTCGCGCAGAGCCCGCTCTGCGAGCGGATCACGGTCGTGCCGGGGAATCCCGGCATCGCGCGCGTGCCGAAGACGCGCGTCGTCCCGATCAAAGCAGAAGCAGTGACCGATCTTGTCGCGCTGGCGCAACGAGATCGCGCCGACCTGGTCGTGTGTGGCCCCGAATCGGCGCTGGTCGCGGGGCTGGGCGACGCGATGGCCGCGGCCGGGATTGCGTTCTTCGGTCCGTCGCGCGCCGCGGCCGAGATCGAGGGCTCGAAGGCCTACGCCAAGAAGCTGATGGCCGATGCGGGCGTGCCGACGGCGGCGTTCGGCGTCTTCGACGACGTCGCCGCCGCCGAGGCGTTCATCGACGCGCAGCCGGGCGCGGTGGTGGTCAAGGCCGACGGCCTGTGCGCGGGCAAGGGCGTGGTCGTCACCAGCAACGCCGCCGAGGCCAAGGCTGCCGCGCGCCAGATGCTGGCGGACCGCGCGTTCGGCGACGCGGGCGCGCGCGTGGTGATCGAGGAGCGGCTGACCGGACGCGAGGTCTCGATGATGGCGCTGTGCGACGGCACGCGCTTCGAGCTCCTCGACTCCGCCGAGGATCACAAGGCGGTCGGCGACGGTGACGTCGGCCCCAACACCGGCGGCATGGGCACCTATTCACCGTCGCCGCTGGTCGACGGCGCGCTGAAGAGCCGAATCATCGAGACCATCTTCGCGCCCACGGTGCGCGCGCTGGCCACCGCCGGCCGGCCGTTCCGTGGTCTGCTCTACGGCGGGCTGATGCTGACGCCGGATCGCGGCCCGGTGGTGATCGAGTGGAACTGCCGCTTCGGCGACCCCGAGACCCAGGTCGTGCTCGTGCGCATGCAGGACGACCTCTTGCCCTGGCTGCTCGGCGCGGCGCACGGCGATCTGCCGTCGGGGCCGATCACCTGGCGCGCCGGCGCAGCCGTGTGCGTGGTGCTGGCGGCGCCTGGCTATCCGGCGCAGCCACGCCTGGGCGAGCCGATCGCGATCGATCCGGGTCTGGACGTCGAGCACAGCGACGTGATCGTGTTCCACGCGGGCACCCGGCGGTCGCTGGTGCGCCCCGGCGACACCGAGGGGCCTCTGCTGACGTCGGGCGGCCGCGTCCTGGGTATCACCGCGCGCGGCGACGATCTCGCCGGGGCGCGCGCGACGGCTTATCAAGCGATCAGGCGCATTCACTTCGCCGGTATGCACTTTCGCAGTGACATCGGCGCACGAGGAGAGAGGAAGGCATGAGCGGTACGAACAAGGAAAAGGCGATCGACGTCGCGATCATGATGGGATCGAAGTCAGATCTGGAGTCCATGCGCCCCGCGGCCAAGGTGCTCGAGGCATTGGGGCTGACCGTCGAGGTGCGCGTGCTGTCGGCGCACCGCACGCCCGAGCACGCAGCGGCGTTCGTGAAGCAGGCGGTGCTGGACGGCGCGAAGGCGTTCATCTGCGGCGCGGGCGGCGCGGCGCACCTGGCGGGCGCGGTGGCGGCGCACACGACGCGGCCGGTGATCGGCGTGCCGATCGCGTCGGGCACGCTTGGCGGGTTCGATTCGCTGCTCTCGACGGTGATGATGCCGCCGGGCATGCCGGTCGCGACGGTCGCCGTCGGTGGCGCCGAGAACGCGGGGCTGCTGGCGGCGCAGATCATCGCTGTGAGTGATCCGGCGCTGGGGGCGCGGGTCGAGGCGGAGCGCGAGACGCGGCGTCGCAAGGTCCTGGACAGCGACGCCGAGGTTCGCGCGCAGTTTGGCCGCGGAACCGCCGCCGCAAAATAGGAACCCACGGGCCGTGGCCCACGCTTTTCCCGAGGAGATCATGTTCGCCGCGCACGCGCTGCGGCGGGGCGAGATCATCGCTTACCCGACGGAGACGTTCTACGGGCTGGCGGTCAACGCGCTCGACGAGCTGGCGCTGGCGCGGCTGCGCCAGCTCAAGGGGCGCGGCGAAAAGGCGATCTCGGTGCTGGTGCTGGGAAACGAGATGGTCGAGAGCCTGTGCCGCCACGTGCCGGTGGCGGCGCGCAAGCTGATGGCGCGCCACTGGCCCGGGCCGCTGACCATCGCGCTGCCGGCGCGACGTGGGATCCCCGCTCCGCTGATCCAGGACGGCTGCGTCGCCATCCGCGAGTCGCCGCACCCGACGGCGCGCGCGCTGATCGAAGTGTTCGGCGGCCCGATCACCGCCACCAGCGCCAACCCCGCCGGCGTGCCGCCGCCGAGCACGCCCGAGGCGGTGGAGGAGCTGTTCGAGGGGCGCTGCCGCGTGCTGCACGCCGGCGCGACGCCGGGAGGAGCGCCCAGCACGCTGGTGCGCGTGCGCGGCAGCCGCATCGAGATCCTGCGTCAAGGCGCGCTGGTGCTGGCGGCCGATTGAGCGGAAATCGTCGGTTGTGACGGCAGGGCGGAATCGGGTAGATCAACGACATGGCCGTGATCGCCCCCTTCAACGGACTGCGCTACGACCTGGCGCGCGTCGGTGATCCCTCGCGCGTGCTCGCGCCGCCCTACGACGTGATCTCCGACGCCCAGCGGCTGGACCTGGAGGCGCGGCACCCGCAGAACGTGGTGCGCCTGGAGCTGCCGCGCGGGGATGGCGACGCGAAGTACGCCAACGCGGCGGCGCTGCTCGACGCCTGGATCGCCGAGGGGATCCTGCGCCGCGACGAGCGGCCCGCGCTCTACCGCTACGAGCAGACGTTTAGATGGCCTTCGGGCAGATCGCCTTCGGGTGGCGTTCCGTCGGGTAACGGCCAGATCCACGTGCGCAAGGGCTTCTTCACGCTCGTGAAGCTGGAGCCGTTCGCGAGCCGCGTGGTGCTGCCGCACGAGCACACGCTGTCCGCCCCCAAGGAAGACCGCCGCAAGCTGATGCGCGCCACGCGGACGCACATCTCGCAGGTGTTCGGGCTCTATCGCGATCCGCAGGGCGCGACGGAGGTGGCGCTGGGAGCGGATGCGTCGATGCCGCCGCTGCTCGACGGGACGACCGCCGACGGTTGCCGGCACCGGCTGTGGGCGGTGACCGAGCCGCGCGCGATCGCGCACGTCGCCGAGGTGCTGCGCGACAAGCAGATCCTGATCGCCGACGGGCACCACCGCTACGAGACGATGGTGGCGCTGCGCGACGAGCTTCGCCCGGCGGGACGGGCGCCTGGGCGCTCGGGCGCCGACTGGGGCGCGATGTTCCTGGCGCGCGCGGAGGATCCCGGGCTGCTGGTGCTGCCGACGCACCGGTTGATCTCGAACCTCCCGAGCTGGAGCGCCGATGCGCTGCGCGCGGGCGCCGCGGCGGCGTTCGACGTCTCGCGCGGCGACGAGCGCGACGCCGCTGCGATCGAGGCGCGCCTCGCGCGCGCGGAGCGGGTGACGTTCGCGGTGCGCGCGGCCGGCGAGCGCGAGACGACCTGGCTCGCGCTCAAGCCGTTCGCGGACCTGTCGCCGCTGGGGCCGCCGGCGTTGCGGACCCTCGACGTCACGGTGCTGCACGGGATCGTGCTCGGTCCGTTGCTGGGCATCGACGCGTCGGCGATGGCCAAGCAGTCGTACCTCGGCTACACGCACGACACCACGCAGGCGCTGGGCGAGGTCGAGGCCGGCCGCGTGCAGGCCGCGTTCCTGATGAACGCCACCAAGGTCGAACAGGTGCTGCAGGCGTGCGAGGCCGGCTTCGTGCTGCCGCAGAAGTCGACCTATTTTCAGCCCAAGCTCGCCACTGGCCTGGTGATGTATCGGATCGATCCCGATGCCGAGATCGCCGCGCCAGGCTGACGAGACCGATCCGGAGACGACCGTCGACACGTTGCTCGGCGGCCGCGTGACGTTGGTGCAGCCGCGGCGTGGGTTCCGGAGCAGCCTCGACCCGGTGTTGCTCGCGCGGTTCCTGGCGCCACCCTTCGGGCGTTTCCTCGACATCGGCTGCGGCACGGGTGCGCTGTCGTTCTCGCTGCTCGCCGGCGACACGCGCGCGACCGGCGTGGGTGTCGAGCTGCAGCCGCGCCTGGCGCGCCTGGCGGCGCGGGGGCGCGAGCGAAACAGCGTCGGCGAGCGCTTCACGCTGATCGAGGGTGACGTGCGTGCGGCAGCGACGACGGCGTCGCTCGCGCCGGAATCGTTCGACCTGGTGGCGACCAACCCGCCGTTTCGCGTCCTTGAACGCGGGCAATCGTCGCCCGACGAGGAGCGCGCGGTCGCGAATCACGAGCTGACACTGACGCTCGCCGAATGGCTCGACGTCGGGCGGCGGCTGGTGAAGTCGAACGGCCGTGTCGGCGTGGTCCACGCGGCGGAGCGCCTGCCCGAGTTGCTCGCGGGGCTGGCCGACCGCGACCTCACGCCGGTGCGCCTGCGCGCCGTGCATCCGTTCGTGGATCGCGCGGCGGTGCGCGTGCTGGTCGAAGCGCATCGTGGGTCGCGACGCCCGCTGACCCTCGAGCCGCCGTTGATCTTGCACGTTGGCGACCCACCGCGCTTCACAGAGGAGACGAGGGCGTTGCTGGGACCGGAAGGGTAAGAGGCTTCCCCTGAGTACAGAGTTCGACGGCGTCAGGCTTTTCTCTGCTGGAAGATACGTACCGTCGATACCAGTCCAAGTAAGGCGTAGGCGATTCCCGCGAAAGAAATGAACAGGGGATCCGATAGCCAGTTTCGGTAGAACGCGGCAGTGGCGGGCTGATATTTGACGACAATCGGATAAGGCGCGACGCAGACACCCACCGTCAGGGCCCCGGCGCTGAGGCCTGCAATCAAGGCGAGTGTCACGGTTTCACCGAGAGGATCTTTTCTCCGCAAGGCCCAGAACAGTCGCGCAATGACGGCGAGGAGAGCCACCGCGACGGACGCGAGCTGGATATCCATCTAGCGGTCTAGCGGTTCGAAGAGATGGACTCGGAATGTTCGGTTTCGTTCGACCGAGCTCGTTTTGCGTGGCTCACGGCCAATGCCACCGACAAAATTCCGCCAAGAACTGCGCCTGTGGCGCCGCCAAAAAACAACCCGAGGACAAGGCCACCCAGAACGGCAGTACCGTAAATCCAGATGCGATCCAGCACCGTCCACGAAGGCTGTGGGATGGTCGTTCGCGATGAATTCACTTTGGCGTTTCCCTGACGTGAAACCTGGGGCGCCGCAGCACTGGCACCAGATGCACTCGACCTAGGAACCTCGACCACGCCCGAAATCATCGGACGCATCATGCCAAAGCTGAAGCGCGGCCGCAACCTGACAATGACTCTTTGTGTCGGCTAGCGAACCGCACATGTAACACTGTGTACCTGAAGGGAAAACTGGCGGGGAAGAAGGCGTCGAGCTCGGCCGGTCACCATGTCTCTTCGTAAGCGTCCTGACCGTCCAGGCTACAACTCTATAGCAGACCGAAGGTGATCCTTCGACGGCCAAAAGTTTCGCACAACGGTGACGGAAACCATCTCTTCGGTCTGATCGTGCCCTCAAAAGAGCCGATTCTTCAAAAAAAATCCTTGTGAACTTCTAGAGCTCCTCGACCAGGAACAACCGCGTGGTCGCGATCGTGCCGTGATGCCGGTGGCGGTACGCCTCGCCGCTCGGCACCATCAGCGCGTCGCCCGCGCGCAGCCGCACGACGCGCCCGTCGACGTTGAGCTCCATCTCGCCCTCGAGCACCAACCCAGCGTGGCCTCGCGTGCACCAGTCGGGCTCGACGAAGTCGGCGGTGAACTCAACCAGCCGCAGCTTCTTGCTCCCACGAATCACGCTCTTGCTGCGCACTCCGGGCGCCGGCGTCTCCCACTCGATAGCGCTCCACGCGAAGGAGACCGCCGCCGCATCCATCGTTCCGTTCTCGCTGACCCGCGCTAGCTCTTGTTCGGAGGGGGCGGCGGAGCCGCCGGCTCGGCCACCGGACTCTCCTTGAGCGCCTCGTCGATCGGCGGCAGATCGTCCAGGTTCGGCACCAGCGTGATCTCGATTCGCCGATTCTTGGCCTTGTTCTCCGACGTGTCGTTGCCGGCGACCGGCGACTGGTCGGCGTAGCCGGCGGCCGACAGGCGCTTCGGCTCCATGCCGCTCGCGATCATGAAGTTGACCACCTCGACGGCGCGGGCCGTCGACAGATCCCAGTTCGAGCGGAAACGCTTCGACTTGATCGGGATGTTGTCGGTGTGGCCCGCGACCTGGAAGTTGCGGTTGGGGATCGCCTTCAGCACGTCGGTCACCTGCCGGAGCGCGTCCTCGCCCTCTTTCTTGAGCTCGGTCTTGCCCGGGTCGAACAGGATCTGATCGCCGAGGCGCACGATCATCCGGTTCTCGCGCAGCTCGACCTGCAACTTGCCCGCGTCGGTCAGCTGCTTGAACTGCGACACCAGCTTGCGGAACTGCGACGCGCGCGCCTCGGCCTGCGCCTGCGCCTTGCGCAGCTCCTCCATGCGCTTCTTCGCGGTCTCGAGCTCGCCACCCAGGTTGCCGCGCTCGGTTTCGAGGCGCGACACGTCCTGTCCCAGCGCCTCGAGCTTCTTCGTGAGCACGTCGATCTTCTGATCGCGCGCGCCGACGTCCTTCTTGTGTTGCGCCTTCTCGGCGGCATCGGCGGCCTGCGCCTCGGCCAGCTTCTGCTTCTGCTGATCGCGGTCCTTGACGGCGGCGTCATAGACCTGCTGGTCGACTCCACAACCGGCCGTCATCACCAGGGGCACCGACACAAGGGTCGCGCCCAGCGCGCTCCCGGCGAACGCGCCCACGAGCCTGCTTCGCATCTTCATCTGGCTCCTCCTTTGTTTCGCGGTGTGGCTCTTGCCGCTCCGAATTCGCGCTCGACGATCGCGTCCAGCTCGCCGACCGCGATCGCTCCCGCCGCTCCCTCGAAGTCCCAGCCGACGTTGGCGGCCAGGCGCGCGCGCACGGCCGCCTTCCCGTGGCCCAGGCGGTGGAGCAGAGCGGCGCGCTCGACGAGCTCGCCTCGATACATCGCCTCGCGCTTCGCGGGCAAGGTCTTGGCGTAAGAAGCGTTGCGCTTCGGCAGCATCCAGTCGAACGACATCAGGTCCTCCCCCGCGGCAGCCATGCGGGCGCCACTCTAACGCGAAGCGCGGCTTAAATCTCTTTCAACGCTCACTTCGCTCGCTCTGCAACGCTTGCTTCGCCGCTCGCCATAGCTGGTCCTGCTCTTCCGCCGATGCGTCGGAGACGGCGCGGCCCTGCGCCCGCAGAGCTTCCTCGATATGCGCGAAACGGTCGGCGAAGCGATCAGTCGAGCCCCGCAGGGCGCTCTCCGGGTCAAGGCCGAGCTTGCGCGCGAGGTTGGCCACCGCGAGCAAGACGTCGCCGAGCTCTTTCTGCATCTCGGCGCGATCGCCCGCGCTGACCGCGGCGTCGAGCTCGGCCAGCTCCTCGTCGATCTTGGCGCGCGGACCCGTGGCGTCGGGCCAGTCGAACCCGACCGCGCCGGCTTTTTCTCCGGCACGGGTCGCGCGCACCAGCGCGGGCGCGCTCTTGGGGATGCCGTCGAGCGCGCCGCGCTTGCCCTTCTCTGCCTTCTCCTCGGCCTTGATCTTGGCCCAGTTCGCCATCACGGCGTCGGCGTCGCGCGCGACCACCGGGTCGGAGCCGGCAGCCGGCGGAAAGACGTGCGGGTGACGGCGCACCAGCTTGGTGACGATGCCGCGCGCGACGTCGTCGATGCCGAACTTGCCCTCGGCGAAGCGCAGCTCCGACTGGAAAACGATTTGCAGTAGAAGGTCGCCCAGCTCTTCGCGGTGGTCATCGACCTGCCCGGCGGCCAGCGCGTCGACGACCTCGTACGTCTCCTCGATGAGATAGGGAACCAGCGTCTCCAGGGTTTGCTCGCGATCCCAGGGACAGCCGCCCGGTGCCAGCAGGCGCTGCATCAGGCCGACGAGGCGGCTCACCTCGGCGCCGGTCTGCTGACCGGGCAGCGGTGTCAGGTCGGGCAGCGGGACGTCGGTGGCGGGTGGTTTCACGGGCGGAGTCTACACATTGAATACCTGGGCCACGCGTGCTAATTCCAGGTTGTTGAACGAGCGCGGCAGCATCGCAGGACGTGTGGCCGAAAGACCGGCTTCGAAACGCCCGAGCGAGACGGTCACGGCGCGGTTGAGCCTCGATGAGAACGACGTGGCGCTCGCGCTCTACGGCGAGCGGAACGGGAATCTCAAGATCATCGAGCGCGAGACCGGCGTCGAGCTGCACGCGCGTGGCAACGAGCTGACCGTGATCGGCGCCGGCGACTCGGTGGCGATGACGCGCAGGCTGGTCGAGGAGCTGTACGCGATGGTCCGCGGCGGCACGCCCATCAGCCCCGAGGACATCGGGCGCGCGGCGCTGGCGTTGCGCGCGGACGCGGGCGTCGACCTGCGCGACGTCTTCTCCGACACGATCCTGATCGCGGGGCGCGCGCGGCCGATCGCGCCCAAGGGCCTGGCGCAGAAGCGCTACGTCGACGCCATCCGCGCGCACGACATCGTGTTCGGCATCGGGCCGGCCGGCACCGGCAAGACCTACCTCGCGATGGCGCTCGCCGTGCGCGCGCTGATGGACAAGCAGGTGAAGCGAATCGTGCTCACCCGACCAGCGGTCGAGGCGGGCGAGCGCCTCGGCTTTCTGCCCGGCAGCATGGAAGAGAAGGTATCTCCCTACCTGCGCCCACTTTACGACGCGCTTCACGACATGATGGACTTCGAAAAGGCCGACCAGCTCCTGGCGCGCGGCCTGATCGAGGTGGCGCCGATCGCGTTCATGCGCGGCCGCACGCTCAACGACGCGTTCGTGATCCTCGACGAGGCGCAGAACACCACCGGCGAGCAGATGAAGATGTTCCTCACCCGTCTCGGCTTCGAGTCGAAGGCGGTGATCACGGGCGACGTCACGCAGATCGACCTGCCTGACAACCGCCGTTCGGGGCTCACCGAGGCGGTGTCGTTGCTTTCGGGCATCGAGGGGATCGCGTTTCGCTACTTCACCGAGGTCGACGTCGTCCGCCACCCGCTGGTGCAGGAGATCATCAAGGCGTACGACGGCCGCGGCCCGTCGCAACAGAACGACGGCCGCGGCCCGTCGCAACCGGATCGCGCGAAGTAGCCGCGATGGTATAGGCTTGTCGGGGTGAGCGCTCCGGACGACCTTCGCCTCATCGCGGATCGGTACCGTTACGAGGTTGGCGAGCTGGTGGCGACGTCGCGCGCGCTGTCGTCGGAGCGCGACATCCGCACGCTGCTGGGACTCATTCTGGAGAAGTGCCGCCAGGTCACCGGCGCCGACGCCGGCAGCGTGTATGTGCTGGAGGGCGAGGGCACCGCGCGCGAAAAGCGGCTGCATTTCATGCTGTCGCAGAACGACTCGATCGCGATCAACTTCAAGGAGTTCACGCTGGACGTCGACGAGAAGTCGATCGTCGGCAAGGCGGTGCTCGACGCGCGGCCGATCAACATCCCCGACCTCGATCACCTGGGCGATCCCGGCCAGAACCCGTGGGGCTTTCGCCACAACAAGAGCTTCGACGAGAAGACCGGCTACCGCGCGCGTTCGATGCTGACGGTGCCGATGCTGTCGGCGCAGAGCGAGGTGATCGGCGTGGTGCAGCTCATCAACCGCAAGCGCAACCCAGCCGCGCGCCTGACCGAGAAGGACGACTTCACGCGCGAGGTGACGCCGTTCGACGACTGGTCGGAGGAGCTGGCGCTGGCGCTGGCCTCGCAGGCCGGCATCTCGCTCGAGAACGCGATCCTCTACGACGACATCCGGCAGCTGTTCGAAGGCTTCGTCAACGCGTCGGTCACCGCGATCGAGTCGCGAGACCCGACGACGTCCGGTCATTCGCGGCGGGTCGCCACGTTGTCGGTCGCGATCGCCGAGAAGGTGGACGCGGCCACCGACGGGCCCTGGCGCGACCTCCACTTTTCGCGCACGGCGCTGAAGAAGATCGAGTACGCCGGCATCCTGCACGACTTCGGCAAGGTCGGCGTGCGCGAAAAGGTGCTGGTCAAGGCGAAGAAGCTCTACGACGAAGACCGGCGCGCCGTCGAGATGCGGTTCGCGTACATCCGCCGCGGCCTGGAAGCCGAGGCCGTCGAGCGCAAATTGCGGCTGGCGCTGGAGCTGGGGCGCGACGAGTTGCCGGCGCGCTTCGCCGCCCTGGAGGCCGATCTTGAGAAGAGGCTCGCCGAGCTGCAGAGCGCGTGGGCGTTCATCTGCAAGGCCAACGAGCCGGCGCTGCTGGCGGAGGACGGGTTCGAGCGGTTGGTCGAGATCGCGCGTATGCAGTACCTGGGGCCGACGGGCGAGCTCAAGCCATACCTCGAGCCCGACGAGGTCGCGGCGCTGCAGATCCCGCGCGGCAGCTTGACCGCCGTCGAGCGCATCGAGATCGAGAGCCACGTCGTGCACACCTACAACTTCCTGCGCCAGATCCCGTGGGGACGCGAGATGGCCGACCTGCCGCGCATCGCCGGATCGCACCACGAGTACCTGAACGGCATTGGCTACCCGCGCCGCCTCTCCGCCGCCGATATCCCGATCGAGAGCAAGATGATGACCATCGCTGACATCTTCGACGCGCTGACCGCGTCGGACCGGCCCTACAAGAAGGCGGTGCCGACCGACCGTGCGCTCGGAATCATCGAGGGCGAGGTCAAGGCCGGAAAGTGCGACGCCGATCTGTTCCGGCTGTTCGTCGAGGCGGAGATCTACAAGAAAGTCCTCTGACGATGGTCGAAACGCTGGTGCGGGGACGGGCCGCGGGCACGGTCGACCGCGGCGTACAACGCGCGGTCGCGGCGCGGCTGCGGCGCGCGCTGCGCGAGCTCGGGCGCGCGCGCTCGTCGGCGACGCTGGTGTTCACCGACGACGACGAGATCCGCGTGCTCAACCGCGACTACCGCAAGCACGACCGCGCGACCGACGTGCTCAGCTTTCACTTGCAGGAGCTGGGCGGCGAGGGCGATCCGGCGGGCGACGGCGTCAACCTGGGAGACATCGTGATCTCCGTCGAGACCGCGCGCAGGCGAGCGGCCGGCAAACGGCTACAGAGCGAGCTCGAGCGCCTGGCCGTCCACGGCCTGTGCCACCTGTTCGGCCACGACCACAAGCGCCCAGGCGAGGCCAAGGTGATGTTCACGCTCGAGCGCCGCCTGCGGCGTTTGCCGCTGCGCTGAGCGACCCCCCGCGTTCGCGGCCCACGATCCCCCGAGCGCCCCGAGCGCTAGAACCTCATTCCGCGCTTGGCGCGATACGCGAACCACTTCCAGGTGAGGTAGCCGGCGCCGGTTGCGCCGGCGACCACCAGAATGCCTGGCCCGGCGGTGGCCAGCAGCAGGCCGGTTCCACCCCACGCGGCGACCGCGTAGATGCCCTTCTTCTTCGCCTCTGCCTTGTCGCGCGAGATCAGGCTTTCCATCGTACCTCCCCTCAAGGCGTAGCATGAGCATCGCGCCCGAGCCAACAAGAGGCGCATGATGGATCCGGCTCAGAAAACGCGTGGACGAGACTGGGCTCCGCCCAGCGAGTCCATCGTGGTCCCATTAAAAAGCGTGCGCGCCGTGGGCGCCCACGGCGAACTCGAAGGCGGTCAAGACCGACCACTCGGTATCACGCCCGCCCCCCGGGGCCGTCGCAGCCCCCTGCACGCGGATGCGTGAGAACTCGGTGGGCCAGAAGGTCAGGTTGGCGGACACGCGCTGTACGTCGTCGGTGAAGGACATGTCGGCGCACGTCAGATCGCCGGCCGCACAGTGCGGCGTCACCACGCCGGCGCCGTTGCGCGAGGGCGTGCCCAGCTCCCAGCGCGCCGCCGCGGCCCAGCGCTGCGCGAACCGCCAGAACAGCGCGGCGAACCCTCCCGTGTCGTGCAACGCTTCGCCGGCCACGTCGCGCCGCCGGTAGAACCACTCCGCCTGCAGCGACACGATCGTGTGGCTTCCGTCGGTCAGCGGCCGGTACTTGAGATAGATGTCGGTGCCCCCGATGTCGGAGCGCCCGTCCGGATCGGCCGGTGCGCTCGGGTCCGACCCGGTGATCCCGGACAGGCCCCACATGAGCGACCAGTCGTCGGACAGGGCGAAGAACTGCTTCACCGCCACGGTCCCCTGGAGATTGCCCGCGTGGCTGATCTCCAGCGCCGAATCGTGCGTCATCGACCCGACCAGCTCGACGTACCAGGGCAGCGGGGTCAGGTACGACAGCTCGAAGCCGAGGCCGCGGTTACCGTCGGGGCTGAACAGGCGGCCGATCTCGAGCGGCTGGTCGACGAAGTCCCAGGTGTGCGGGTGCGTCGGGTTGAAGCGGCCGAAGCGCGTGAGGAACTGCCCGACGCGCAGCTGCAGATTCGCCGGCAGCGACGTCGTGGTCGCGTACACCTCCTCGATCTCGACGCCGCCCGCCTCGCCGTCTGGCCGCGGCACCTTGAAGACGATGAACGAATCGAAGCGGAAGTAGGGGTCGACCGCGCTCGACGCCGCGAGCTCGAGTTGCTGCAGCGTGAAGCCGTTGTTACGCGGATCGTGCTCGCCGGTCTCGAGCGGCGGCTTTGCCGAGAACCAGGCGCCCGCGACGTCGGCGATGAACGAGAGATCGGGGTTCAGCGACTGGATCGCCGAAGCCCCGGTCGCGGGCGCGGCCGGCTCCGCGGGCGCGTCGTTCGCCGGCGGCGCCTCGCTCGCGGGCGGCTCCACGGCCGGGGGCACCGTTCCCGGGTCCGGTATTTGAGCCGCGGCGATCGCGGGCACGAGCCAAAGACCGATCCCCATCCAAGACGCCAGCTGCTTCAAATCCGTTTCTCCGATTCGGGTTGATACCCGATCCGGGCGCGGATGTCAGTGACGGCCGACGTCAGTTGAGCGTTTGAGGCAGCGACAAACGAAAGGGCGCGATGTCGGCGTCGAAGGTCTGCCCGCGGTCCGTGAGCATCTGGTACGTGCCGCGCATCATCCCCGATGGGGTCGCCAGCACGCACCAGCTGGTATATTCGAAGTTGTCCCCGGGCCGCAGCACGGGCTGCGCGCCGACGACGCCGTCGCCGCGCACCTCCTGGACGCTGCCGTTCCCGTCGGTGATGATCCAGTGCCGGCTACGCAGCTGGGCCGTCTCGTCACCCTGATTCTCGATCCGGACCGTGTACGAGAACGCATATTGTCGACTCGACAGCGACGAGCGCTCGGGGATGTACTCACTCTTGACAGTGACCATGATTCCGTTCGTGAGCGCTGTGGACATTGCTAGACAAACTGCCAAATGCGGGCGATTCATTCAAGGACATGGATAGCGATCGACCACAGACGACGCCGGGCGCGCCGACGAAGGTTCTGGTTTCCGGAGCGACGGGTCTCATCGGCACGCACCTCACGCGCGTGCTGGTGGAGGCTGGCGTCGCAGTGAACGCTCTCGTGCGTGACACCGTCCGCGCGGCGACCCGCCTGCCGGCGGGCGTGACGCTGTTCGCGTGGGATGTCCTCGCCGGGGCGCCGCCCGCCGCCGCATTCGACGGTGTCGACGCCGTCGTCAACCTGGCGGGCGAACCGATCGCCGACGGGCGCTGGAGCGCGGGCCGTCGCAAAAAGCTGCGCGACAGCCGCATCGTGGGCACGCGCGCGCTGGTGAACGAGATCCGTGGTCTCGCCACCAAGCCGCGCGTGCTGATCGCCGCCTCGGCGGTCGGCTACTACGGCGATCGCGGCGACGAGATCCTCACCGAAGCCTCGCCGTCGGGCACCGGCTTCCTCGCCGAGCTCGCGCGCGACTGGGAAGAGGAGTCGACGCGGGCCTCCGAGCTGGGCGTGCGCGTCGTGGTGCTGCGCAACGGCGCCGTGCTCGCGGGCGACGGGGGCTTTCTGCGCAAGGTGCTGCCGATGTTCCGCCTGGGCGCGGGCGGCCGCGTCGGCAGCGGCGCGCAGTGGTTTCCCTGGATTCACATGGACGACGAGATCGCGCTCATCCGCCACGCGATCGGCACCGACAAGGTGTCGGGGGTCTTGAACGGTGTCGCGCCCGAACCGGTGACCAACCGAGAGCTCACCGCCGCGCTCGGCGAGGTGCTGTCGCGCCCCACGATCCTGGCCGCGCCCGCGTTCGCCTTGCGGCTGGCGCTGGGCGACATGGCTGACGAGGTGCTGCTGTCCAGCCAGCGCGTGATGCCGGTGCATACGCTGGAGTATGGGTTCAAGTTCAAGCATCCGCTGCTGCGGGGAGCGTTGCGGGAGGTGCTCAAGAGCACGCGGTAGCGCGTCCTCGATCGAGCACGAGCACGCGAGCCGGTCTCGGGAATGTCAGCGGGCGTTGGGGCCCAACCGCGCGCCGGGCATGGTCTCGACCTCCTCGCGGATCTGGTCCCAGACCGACTGCGGGATGCGCATCCAGACCTCGACCACCCCCGGATCCAGCTGCGTCCCGGTGCACTTCGCGATCTCGCTGCGCGCGATATCGTAGCTGCTCGACTTGCGGTAGGGGCGGTCGCTGGTGATCGCGTCGTAGGTGTCGACGACGGCGAAGATGCGCGCGCCGATGCAGATCTCCTCGCCCTTGAGGCGTGCCGGATAGCCGGTGCCATTGAACTTTTCCTGGTGGTGCAGCGGGATCATGCGCGCGCGTTCGAGGAAGTTGATGCCGCGCAGGATCTCGAAGCCGAGCGCGGGGTGGCGCCGCATCTCGACCCACTCCGCCTCGTCGAGCGGTCCCGGCTTGAGGAGTACGGCGTCGCGCACGCCGATCTTGCCGATGTCGTGCAGGGTCGCGCCGCGCTCGATATCGTCGAGATCGCGTCCGGTGATGCCGTACGCTTCGGCGAGGCGACGCGCATAGCGGCCCACGCGGCGCGAGTGCCACTGGGTCTCGGAGTCGCGCATGTCGAGGGCCGACACCAGCCCGTCGAGCAGGTTGCTCGTCCGCTCCTCGACCAGCGCGTCGAGGCTGTGGTTGATCGCGGCCAGCTCCTCGCCGCGGTGGCGCAGCTCGGCGGTCATGCGGAGGTTCTCGCGCTGCAGGAAGGCGTGCTCGGCGGCGCCATGCACGGCGCTGCGCAGCTCGCCGATGTCCCACGGCTTGACCAGCATGCGATCGACGCCGACCTCGTTGATCGCGTCCAGCGCCGACTCGAAGTCGGCGAACCCGCTCACCAGCAAGCGCCGCATCTCGGGGCGCATGCGGCGGCCCTTGGCCAGGAGCTCGATCCCGCTCATCCCTGGCATGCGTAGATCGGAGACGATCACATCGAACTGCTCCGCGCCGAGGAGGCTCAGCGCCTCCTGCGGCGAGGACGCCGTGGCGACGACGACGTTGCTGTCCTGGCGGAACAACCTCGCGAACGCCCGACAGAGGCTCGGCTCGTCGTCCACGTACAGCACGCGAGCCCCTGCGCTTCCCGCCTGCATGGCGAGTCCATCGACAGGAGACTCCGCCGGCTTGAGCGGATCATCACGCAAAGCAGAGCCGCGTCAGAGCGTCGAAAAACCTCTGTATGGCGGAGCACGGGGATCGCTCCAGATGCTGCCGGCGACCCCGCCAGGCCCCCCCCGCCGGCCCCAAGAGAGAGGTGGGCTGGCCCTGCGCACTTCACCGTCCGCGTGGTTCCCGACGAGGTATGTCGACGCTGCCGGAAATGCCGGGCCTTGATCGCGCGGATTTTTCGATAGATGATTACGGCGCCTCCCGTTTTGACGGGAGGTGAGTTGCTGGTCAATGGGCGTGCGGGCGCTGGTAACAACCAGAGCCAGAGGATCAATGGCGGGTCAGGACACCGTTACTAGGCACGAACCTCGGCGCAAACGGCGCTTCTCCGGAATGAGGGAACGGCTCAGCCTCTATTTTCTTCTCGCCGTTTTGCTTCCGCTTGTCTTTGGAACGTTGGTGTCCGAGCGGCTCATCGAACGTCATATCGTCGGCCTGGCTCGTTCCAGCGCCGAGGAGCGGCTGGATTCGGTCGCAGGCCGCCTCGAGGACCGGGCGCGCTTCGTCCAGATGGGCCTGTCCCAGCTCGCCGCCAGCCGGGAGCTGGTCGACGCCGCATCCGCCGCCGACACAGCGCTGGTCTCGGCGTCACTGCGCGGCGCTCTCATGCCGCGGCAGCTCGACGTGCTGGCGCTCGTCACCACCGACGGGCACCTGGTCGCGCGGACAGGTGGGAAGCGCGACCACACCACGCTCGATCTGAAGCAGGACCTGGCGCTGCGCCGCGCGTTCGCCGGGGAGACGGTGATCTCCTACGAGATCCTCGACGGGCTGCTGGTACAGGCGGTGACGGTCCCGGTGCGCGAGCGCGACCGGACGCTCGGGGCGCTGCTGGGGGCGACGATCCTGACCGGTAACGACACCCTGTGCGCGCACCTGGTCGATCGCGGCCAGGGCGAAGCAGCGGTGGCGCAGGATTCGAGCTGGGTCGCGAGCAGCTGGATCGACGACAGCCGCGGGCCGTCGTTCGTTGGCTCCGGGATGGTCGGCGAGCAGCTGTCCGCGGTGCAACACCGCCAGCGCTGGGCCGGACCCTCGCCCGGTCCGAGCGAAGGCTTCATGGCGCTGGGGCCGCTCACCGACGCGGGCGGCCAGGTCGTGGGCGCGGTCGCCGGCCTGGTGAGCACGGCGGGGCTGTCGGCGTTGCAGGTCGACGCGCGCCGCTCGTTCTTCGCCGCCATGGGCCTGGGTGCGCTGGTGTCGCTGCTGCTGGCGCTCATCGCCGCGCGCCGGATGACCGGGCCGTTGCGCCGCCTGGCGCAGGTGGCGAGCGAGATTCAGAAAGGCAAGCTCGACGTCCCCATCGACGTCGAGGGCGACGACGAGGTCGCGCAGCTCGGCGCGGCGCTGCAGGAGATGGCGCGCGGGTTGTCCGGAGCCATGGCGACGCTCGAGTCGCGCGTGCAAGAGCGCGTGCACGAGCTCATCGAGGCACACGACCGCGAGGCGGCGTTGAACCGCGAGCTGATCGCGCACAACGAGCGGCTGCGGTCGCAGGGCGAGACGCTGCGCGCGCAGGGCGAGGAGCTGGAGCGGCAGCGCACCGAGCTGGTCGTGAAGACCCGCCGCAGCGAGGAGGCCGATCGCCTGAAGAGCGCCTTCATCGCCAACATGAGCCACGAGATCCGCACGCCGCTCAACTCGGTGCTCGCGCTGTCGCAGCTGCTGCGGGACGGCATGGCCGGGGCGCTGTCGGGCGACCAGCGCCGCTACCTGGAGGTCATCGAGCGCAACGGCCAGAACCTGCTGCGCCTCATCAACGACATCCTCGACCTATCGCGCATCGAGGCTGGCCATCTGGAGATGGACCTGCAGACCACCGACGTCGGCGCGCAGATTCGCGCCACCGTCGGGACGCTGGTGCCGCTGGCCGAGGCCAAGGGGCTGGACCTGAACACGCGGCTGCCCGACGACCTGCCGACCGTGCGCTGCGATGTCGATCGCGTGCGCCAGATCCTGACCAACCTGATCGGCAACGCCATCAAGTTCACCGAGAACGGCCAGGTGCAGGTGTCGGCCGACGCGCGCGGCGATCTGGTGGCCGTGCACGTCACCGACACTGGCGTCGGCATCCCCGCCTCGGCCAAGGGCAAGGTGTTCGAGGAGTTTTTCCAGGTCGACCAGTCGATGGCGCGGCGCCAGGGTGGCACCGGGCTGGGGCTGGCGATCGCTAGCCGCCTCGCGCGCCTGATGGGCGGCGAGATCACCTTCGACAGCGTGGCCGGCTCGGGCTCGCGCTTCACGCTGACACTTCCGCGCAGCGTCGAGGCGCGCGAGCACCGCCGCGTCGAGGTCGCGGGCGTCGAGGGCGAGGTCTCGCTGGCCGGACGAACCGTCATGCTGGTCGACGAGAACCCCGACGACCGCCGCCAGGTCGGCGCGCTGTTGCAGGAGGTGGGCGTGCGCGTGGAGACGCCGGCGTCGGCGGAGAAGGCGCTCGGCGAGCTGCGCCGGGAGCCGGCGCGCTACGCCGCGCTGCTGATCGATCCGACGCCGCCCGGCTCGATCGGCGCCGAGGTGGCGGCCGCGATCGAGGGCGACGCGCGGCTCGGGCGCGCGCCGCTCATCGTGCTGTCGTCGCACGATCTCACGGTGCGCGACCGGGAGCAGCTGGCGCACTCGGCGTTCGGCTTCGTTCGCAAGGGCGAGACGCTGCCGATCGCGCTCGGCCCGATGCTGCGCAAGGCGCTACGCGCGCCCGCCGGCCACGCCTACCTGCACGGGCCGCCGCCGGCGCGCGATTCGTCGATCCTCATCGTCGAGGACAACGAGGACAACCTGTTCACGCTGCGGCAGATCCTGGCGAACTTACTGGTCGACCTGGTGACCGCGTCGACCGGGCGCGAGGCGATCGAGTACTGCCGCCGCCGTCTGCCCGACGTGATCATCATGGACATGCAGATGCCCGGCATGTCCGGCCTGCAGGCGACCGGCGCCATCCGTGCGCTGCCGGGCGGGCCGACCATCCCGATCGTCGCGCTCACGGCGCAGGCGATGAAGGGCGATCGCGAACGGATCCTGGCCGCGGGGTGCGACGAGTACCTGCCGAAGCCGATCCAGCCAAAGGTTTTGCTCGCGACGATCAAGCGGCTCCTTACCCGGCGTGGCGAGGCGGTCGGTGGGCGTGGGGAACAGCAGCCGGCCGAGGAAGGAGAGCATGGCACGCATACTCCTGGTCGATGACAATCAGGACAGCCGCTTCGCCGTCGTCGAGACTCTACGCAAACTGACGGATCACGCGATCGAGGAGGTCGACAGCGGCCCCGCGACGCTCGAGCGCGTGCGCCGCAACGACTACGACCTGGTGCTGCTCGACGTGCAGATGCCGGGCATGGATGGTTTCGAGGTGTGCCGCCGGCTGCGCGCCGACGACCGCACGCGCCGGCTGCCCGTGCTGTTCTTGACCGCGACGCACTACCAGGTCGAGAGCCGGCTCAAAGGCCTGGAGGTGGGCGCCGACGACTTCATCGTGCAGCCGATCAGCAACCAGGAGCTGGTCGCGCGCATCAAGTCGGTGCTGCGCGTGAAGGCGCTGGCCGACGAGATCCGCCAGCACAACACCGAGCTCGAGAGCAAGGTCCGCCAGCGCACCGTCGACGTCGAGAAGCTGGCCAACCAGCTGCGCGCCGAGCGCGACATCCTGCGCGAAACCTTCGACGTGTTCGACGAGGGGATGTCGCTGGTCGGGCCGTCGGGGGCGCTGGAGGTGGTGAACGCCGCCGGGCGGCGCCTGTACGATTCGCCGGTGCGCTCCGAGCTGGAATCCCTCGCGCGCGAGGCGATCGAGAAGGCGGTGCCCTGTGACGCGTCGGTGATGCATGCCAGCCGTGCCTATCTGGCGCGCGCCTACCCGGTGTCCGGTGGTCGCGCCGTGCTGTCCGTCCGCGACGTCACCCAGGACCGCGACCGCGAAGTGCGCCGCCTGCAGGCCGAGAAGCTGGCCTCGATCGGGATGCTCGCCGCCGGGGTCGCCCACGAGATCAACAACCCGGCGGCGTTCGTGCTCGCCAACATCGAAGCGCTGGTCGGGCAGATGCGGGCCATCGAAGAGAAGGTGCGCGAGTTGCCCGGCGCCACCACCAGCAGCACGGCGGGCGAGGTCGGCGCGGTGCTGTTCGAGGCCACGGCGATGTTGCAGGAGTCGAAGGAGGGGATGGTCCGCATCCACCGCATCGTGCGCGATCTGGGATCGTTCTCGCACGCCGATGACGATTCGACGGCGCCGATCAACGTCAACGCCGCGGTCGAGTCGGCGCTGACCATGCTGCGCAACGAGCTCAAGTATCGGGCGCGCGTCGAACGCGACCTGCGCGCGACGTCGGCGGTGCGCGCGAACTCCGCGCGCCTCGGGCAGGTGTTCCTGAACCTGATCATGAACGCCGCGCAGGCGCTCGACGAGTCGGGGATCAAGCGCAACATCGTCACCGTGCGCAGCTTCGAGGACGGCGGCGACGTCGTGGTCCAGGTGCAGGACAACGGCGCGGGCATTCCCGCCGAGGTCATGCCGCACATCTTCGATTCGTTCTTCACCACCAAGCCGCGCGGCGTGGGCACCGGCCTGGGGCTGCCGATCTCGCAGGGGATCGTGCGCTCGATGGGCGGCGAGATCACCGTCGACAGCCGGCCCAACGTCGGGTCGATCTTCCGCGTGCGCCTGCCCGCGGTGGCGGCGCCGGTCGCGGCGGGGTCGTCGGAGCCGCCGCTGCCGGTGCACGGGTACTCGCGCCGGCGCATCCTCGCCATCGATGACGAGGCCTTGCTGCTGAAAGCCTATCGGCGCATGTTGGGCGACATGCACGACGTCCAGACCGCCGTCGGCGCGCAGGAGGCGTTGCGCGTGCTGGCCAACGACCGCCAGTTCGACGCGATCCTCTGCGACCTGCAGATGCCCGACGTCTCGGGCGCCGAGCTCTACGGCACGGTCCGCTTGCGTTATCCAGGGCTGGCCGAACGATTCATCTTCGTGACCGGCGGCGCCTTCTCCGCCGACGCCAAGCGCTTCCTCGAGGAGTCGGCGTGCTCGGTGATCAACAAGCCGTTCCGCGTCGAGGAGCTGCTGACGATGATCGAATCGAAGATCGAAGCCTCGGTGGCGGCAGGGGATCGCCCGCCCGCCGACCCGCCCGTGGCCGTGGCGTGACCGCCGGCGGCGCTCGTGCCCGCAAGCTCGTGGTTGCGGCGCTGATCCGGGAGGACGGAGCGCGCGGGCCGATCCTCATGTCGCGGCGGCGCGCCGATCAGGTGCTGCCGCTGCTGTGGGAGTTTCCCGGCGGCAAGGTCGAGCCGGGCGAGGCGCCCGAGCAGGCGCTGGCGCGCGAGGTGCGCGAGGAGCTGGGCTGCGGCGTCGCCGTCGGCCGCATCCACGACGTGGTCTTTCACGCCTACCCCGACTACGACGTCTACCTGCTGGTCTATCCGTGCACGATCGTCGACGGAAGCCCGAGCGCGGTCGACGTGGCCGAGATCGCTTGGGTCGAGCCGGCGCGCCTGCCCGCGCTGGACTTGTTGCCCGCCGACTACCCGCTGGCGCGCCGCCTGGCGGCCGAATCGGCGTAGCCCGGACTGCCGGTCAGACAGGCAAACCGCACAGTCCGGGCCTGGCGTCCGCGGCGTCTTGGCGGTTCCCCTGTCCGACGGCCCCGCGTCTACGACGGGGACGGCGACTCGGAGACAGGCGGTAGCTCGGTCTGCTCGTGCATCGGCGGCGGCTCGGCCGGAGCGTCGATCGACGGCTCGGGCTCGGGCGGCGCTTCGGCGGTCGCGGCCGACACCTCGGGCGCCGGCGCACCGGGCATGGGCGGATGGCGCAGGGCCTCGCGCTGCAAGGCGCGCGCTGCCTCGGTCGCGTCGCGCTTGCACGCGCCGCACAGGGACGGCTCCGCCCAGTTGCCGAGGTGAGTCTGCAGCTGGCTCTCCGGCGGCCAGTAGATGGCCGTGGCGCACCGCGTGCAGGGGATCTCGTGCGTCTTGCGGTCCTTGAGGAACTCGATGCACGCCTCACAGCGCCGCTCGGGCGGCCGCGGCTCGCGGCGGCGCTTGCGGTTGCGCCCGCGTCCCTTGCGTCCCTTACCCTGGGCTTGGCCCTGGCCTTGGCCAGGCGCGCCCGCCGCTGCCGGCGTCCCCGCGGCGGCTACCTCGGCGCCGGCTGTCGCTCCCTCGTGCTCGCCGTCGCCGTGCTCGCTCTGCGCGGCCTCGGTCGCCTCGCCGTTTGGCGCGGGCGCGCCGTTGCTCGCCGTGGCCTCGGCCGGAGCCTCGTCCTTCACGACCGGCCGCACGCCGGCCGCCAGTTGCTGGGCGCTGGTCCAGGTCCAGGTCCCGCTGCAGTGGTCGGTCTTGCAGGAGACCTGGCGGTCCTCCAGCTCACCCAGCTCTTTTTCGCACTCGGCGCAGTAGTGCGGATAGGGATCGCCGGTCTTGCCACGGACGGCGCGCGCCAGCTGGGCGCCGCGTTTGTCGGTCCAGGTCCTCTTGCAGGTCGTCCTGCGGCAGGGACGCTCGACGTCCTTGAGCCTGCTGTAGATGTCGAGGCAGCTCGGACACATGCGCGCCGGCGCCTTGGGGACCGGCTTGCCGGCGAGGCAGGCGTCGAGCTGGTCGCCGCGCGACCAGCTCCAGGTCTTCTTGCAGCCCGAGGTCCGGCACCGCACGTCGCGATCCGCAATGGCGCCGAACACGGTCTTGCACTCGTCGCACATCCGCCGCGGCGGTTCGTTGGGCTTGCCGGTCGCGTACGCCTGGATCTGCTCCTCGGTGGTCCAGGTCCATTTGTGCTTGCAGCCGTTGATGCCGCAGCTGACCTGGCGGTTCTTCAGCTTCTTGAAGACGCCGTCGCAGGGGCCGCACATCGTCGCCGGCGGAACCGGCTCGACGTCGGGCGCGCCCGCGAGCAGCTGCGCCTTCTTCGTGAACAACGACGATCGCGTGCAGCCCAGCACCGAGCAGGGGATCGACTTGTCCTCGAGCGCGGCCAGCTTTTCCTCGCAGCGCGCGCACAGCACGGTGGGCGCTGGTTGCTTGGTCGCGAACGCGCCGAGCTGTGCGGCGACGTCCCAGGTCCAGGTGCCGTCGCAGCCCGGGCGCGAGCAGGCGCGCTCCGTGTCGCGCAGGGTCGCGAACTTTTCCCGGCAAGGGTCGCACATCGCCGACGCCGGATCATTCGGGTCAGGCGCGGCGCGGCCCCCGAGCTTGAGGCCCTTGCCCGCTGCCGCGAGCGAGATCCAAGTGCGGGTACACCCCGGCACCGAGCACGGGAGTGACTTCGCGCCGAGACGATCTGCTAGCGTAAAACCCAGGGAGCCCATCGAGGAACGGCCTATGCTGACCGACAGACCCCCCTCGGGGCAAGTGCAAAGACGACGTGACGGGGGAGTCCCCGACTCACCCGCGCGGTCCCTGTCGTTGGGACTCGTCCCCCCGGTTACGAGAGTGGAACATCGGTTGAACAATATCGTGCAGAACGGTAGACATCGCCCCCGGACATCATGCAAATCACGATCGAAGACATCTCGCCGGTTGAGAAAAAGGTAGATTTCGAGCTTCCCTGGTCGGACGTCGCGCCCAAGCTCGACAAGGCGTACTCGGACCTACGGCGGGATGTGCGGCTCAAGGGCTTCCGCCCCGGCAAGGTGCCGCGCGCGATCGTCGAGCGCATGTACAAGCGCCAGGTGGAGGACGAGGTCGCGCGCGACCTGATCGAATCGTCGCTGGGCCAGGCAATCCAGGAAAAGCAGATTCAGCCGGTCGCGCCGCCGACGGTCGACAACCTGGAGCTGAAGTCGGGCGCGCCGTTCAAGTTCAGCGCGCGCGTCGAGGTACGCTCGCAGGTCGTGCCGAAGGACTACGCGGGCGTCGAGGTGACCAAGCGCAAGGCCAAGGTGACCGACGAGCAGATCGCCGAGGCGCTGGAGAACTACCGCCGCCGCCTGACCGAGTACAAGCCGGTCGAGGGGCGCACGGAGACGGCGCCGACCGACGTGCTCATGGTCGAGGTGCACGGCAAGGTGGGCGAGCACAAGATCAAGCGCAAGCAGCTGGCGGTGGATCTGGAGGACGATACCGGCGGCGCGCTGCCGGGCCTGGCGTCACGGCTGCGCGGGTTGCCGATCAACTCGTCGGAGGTGGAGGTCAAGTTCACGCTGGCCGACGACATCGCACAGAAGGAGCTGGCGGGCCGCGCGGTCGACCTCAAGGTGACGATCAAGGAGGCGCGCGAGAAGAAGCAGCCCGCGATCGACGACGAGATGGCGAAGGACACCGGCGAGGCCGAGACGCTCGACGGCCTGCGCGACAAGATCCGCCAGCGCCTGCTCGAGGCCGACGAGCAGCGGATCAAGCGCGAGATGATCCAGACGCTGGTCAAGCACCTGGTCAAGATCAACGAGTTCCCGATCGCGCCCGCGCTGGTCGAGCGCCACGCGCAGGCGATCGTCAACCGCGCCAAGACCCAGCTGATGATGGCCGGCATCGACATCGAGGGGCAGAACTTCGACGAGGCGAAGATGCGCCAGGAGTTCCGCGCCGACGCCGAGGAAGAGGCGCGCGGCACGATCCTGGTGCAGGCGATCGCCGAGCGCGAGGGCGTCACGGCGACCGACGGCGACATCCAGAAGCGCATCGCCGAGATCGCGGCCGCGCGGCAGGAAAACCCAAAGAAGCTGCGCGCCGAGCTGGAACAGGATCAGCGCATCCAGCAGATCCGCAATCAGATCATCGAACAGAAGACGCTTGATATGCTGATCGCTCAGGCTAAGATCACCGACGAAGATCCCGCCAGACTGATCGTCACCCCCGATGAGGCGGCCGCAGAGCTGGCCGCGAAGAAACGGAAAAAGCCATGAGCAAGGCCATGAGCACGGCAATGACCCATCCCTTCGGTCCCTTCGACGCGCCGCCGCCCGCCACGGGCAACTTCATCATCCCGACCGTCATCGAGCAGACTCACCGGGGCGAGCGCGGCTGGGACATCTTTTCCCGCCTTCTCAAGGACCGGATCATCTTCCTCGGCACGGCAGTCGACGACCAGGTGGCGAACATCATCATCGCCCAGTTGCTGTTCCTCGAGAGCGAAGATCCCGACAAGGACATCATGCTCTACATCAATTCGCCGGGCGGCATGGTCACGGCGGGGATGGCGATCTACGACACCATGCAGTACGTGCGCCCCGACGTGGCGACGTTCTGCATGGGCCAGGCGGCGTCGATGGGCGCCTTCCTGCTGGCGTCGGGCGCCAAGGGCAAGCGCTTTTCACTGCCGCACGCGCGCATCCTGATCCACCAGCCGCTGGGCGGATTCCAGGGCCAGGCAACCGACATCGACATCCACGCACGCGAGATCCTGCGCACGCGCGACAAGCTCAACGAGCTCCTGGTCAAGCACACCGGCCAGCCGCTCGATCGCATCAAGTCTGACACCGAGCGCGACTACTTCATGAGCGCCATCGAGTCGAAGGAATACGGCATCATCGACGAGGTGCTCGTCCAGAAGCCCGGCGTGGTCGCCAAGTAGCAACCGGGAAGTAGCAGCCGGGCGACGCCTGGCGCACACGCTGGCGCTGACTTGCGCGCCGGTCCTGTGCTACGCTTTTGGACAGTGCCGACCGAGCGAAAGCGAGACGAACACGGGAACCTCTCTTGCTCCTTCTGCGGGAAGAATCAGAAGGAGGTCAAGAAGCTCATCGCGGGCCCCACGGTCTACATTTGCGATGAGTGCATCGGCCTCTGCAACGACATCATCGCGGAGGAGATCGAGAAGGAGTCGGAGAGCTTCGGGCTCGCGCCCGTGCCCAAGCCGGCCGACATCAAGAACGTCCTCGACGATTACGTGATCGGGCAGGAGCGCGCCAAGAAGATCCTCGCGGTCGCGATCCACAACCACTACAAGCGCATCGACGCCAAGGTCGGCGCCGAGGACGTGGAGCTCGGCAAGTCGAACATCCTGCTGCTCGGCCCCACCGGCTGCGGCAAGACGCTGCTGGCGCAGACGCTGGCCAAGATCCTGAACGTCCCGTTCGCGATCGCGGACGCCACCAACCTGACCGAGGCCGGGTACGTCGGCGAGGACGTCGAGAACATCATCGTCAACCTCCTGCAGAACGCCGACCACGACATCGAGAAGGCGCAGCGGGGCATCGTCTACATCGACGAGATCGACAAGATCGCGCGCAAGGGCGAGAACCCGTCGATCACCCGCGACGTGTCGGGCGAGGGTGTGCAGCAGGCGCTGCTCAAGATCCTCGAGGGGACGGTGTGCAACGTGCCGCCCAAGGGCGGGCGCAAGCACCCGCAGCAGGAGTTCCTGCAGGTCGACACCACCAACATCCTGTTCATTTGCGGCGGCGCCTTCGTGGGGCTCGAGGACATCATCGAGCAGCGCGTGGGGCAAAAGCAGATCGGTTTCGGCGCGAAGATCCAGTCGAAGAAAGAGCGCCGCGTCTGGGACCTCCTGCGCGAGGTGCAGCCGGAGGATCTCCTGAAGTACGGGATGATCCCGGAGTTCGTGGGCCGCCTGCCGGTGATCGCGCCGCTGCACGAGCTCGACGAGGCGGCGCTGATCGACATCCTGACCAAGCCCAAGAACGCGCTGGTCAAGCAGTACCAGAAGCTGTTCGAGATGGACGGCGTCAAGCTGCGCTTCACCAAGGGCGCCATGTCCGCGATTGCGGCCGACGCACAGAAGCACAAGTCGGGCGCGCGCGGCCTGCGCGCGATCCTCGAGCAGTCGATGCTCGACATCATGTTCGAGGTCCCGTCGAGCGGCGCCGCCATCCGCGAGATCGTGATCAACGAAGAGACGATTC
>Ga0265338_10002434_pt1 | contig 27973 bp, 36 predicted proteins | sample 42126metaG_FD_193579 | JGI IMG/M metagenome (GOLD analysis project Ga0265338, IMG submission 193579) | Rhizosphere microbial communities from Carex aquatilis grown in University of Washington, Seatle, WA, United States - 4-21-26 metaG | ecosystem: Host-associated > Plants > Roots > Rhizosphere...
AACCAGCAGGCGAAGACCGGGTTTGGCGCGCCGCGCTTTTCCGTCGGCGCAGGCGAGCCAGTAGGCGTCGCCCCACGCGCTTCGTTCAGGGCGATGAAGGCGTTCAGCGCGACCTGCTGCCCCTTCCCCATGCGGCGCAGGACCGTCTCCGGGTTCTCCGAGTGCTTGCGCACGTCCGACGCGAGGACCGTCGACCATGCCGCCATCAGCCCATTCAGCAACATCTCGTCGCCCCGCGAGCCGCTGCGCGTCTTCCGGCCGCCCTCGATGTCCGCCACGGTCGGCGTCGGCCACGGCGACCCAGTACAGCCGGTTCCGTTGGTGAGGCGCGTCGACACTGCAAGCCGGAATATCGACGGCCCAACAGGCATAGCCGACTCCCTCCAGATTAACGCGGACTCCGTGGAACCAAGCCTTGCCAGCCGTTCCGCTAACTTGTTCGCCCACAAGGATCCGAGGTCGACACGCTCGGACGAGTCGAAATAGGTCCGGCCACAGGTGCCTTGGGTCATCGACTCCGGCGCCTTTGCCTGCGACCGAGAACGGCTGGCACGGGCAAGAGGCGGTCCATAGGGGCTTATCGTCGGGCCAGCCTGCGAGGCGTCTGGCGACTTCCCATAGGCCGGCTCCGGCGAAGAAGTGCCGTATATCTGCGCTGGCAGCGGCTGGCCGCCCGCCCCAAAACTCATGTTCGGGCCGCCCTTCTCCCCGTCGCTCGCGCGCGGGGTCGACCAGAGCGCTGATGTCCTTGATCGATCGTTCATCGACAATTGCCCCTGGGTTCGTCTCGCGCAGCACGGCGCACGCCACAGCGTCGATCTCGTTGAAGTAGACGGTCTCGCACGCGACCGGGTTCAACTCTTGATTCGCGACCCAGTCAGCGCCTCCCGGATGTCCGCGATTGCTTCAGCTACCTTGCCGCCGGCCTTCTCCAGCCGCTCTATCTTGCGCGCGGAGTATAGGACCGTCGTATGGTCCCGACCGCCGATATGCCTGCCGATCGCCGGCAGCGAGTGCAACGTCAGCTCCCTCGCGAGGTAGGCGATAATCTGGCGCGGCAGCACAGAGGAACTGTGACGGCTGGACGAGACGTCAATCTCCCGGACGTTGAAGTGGCGGGCGGCTGCGGTCTTGATCTCGGCGATCGAGACGCCGCGCGATTCAATGGACTTTAGGGAAGCCTCGGCGGCCGCCTTCTCCCGCTCCAGCTCCGCGATGCGCTGGAGAGCATTATCGAGCTGGGCACGAAGCCCCTTGATGACAGAAGCCTGCTCGGCGACCACCGAGGATGGTCCGAGGCGGCGATCGGAAGCGGCCCTCGCGCGCTCGATGACCCCGGCTGCTGTTGTTGGTTCAGGGAGATATGATGTCTGCACTGGAACGATCCTCCTCTCTTAGAGCCGCTTTCCTTCTTCGGTATTCGCGGTAGTAGCGGTTATAATCTTCTGTTTTGGTGATGTGATCAGGTGGGAGGCCAAGCTTCTCGCAGAGCCTGCGGCGCTGCATGGCGATCAGCAGAGGGTCGTCCCAGACGGCCCTTATGGCGGCGTTGCGCGCCTCGATTTGCTCGCGCGTCAGGCGCGGCCGCCCGTCCTTCGTCGGGGTCATCGGATGGCTCCCCAGCGCCGGAGAACCTCGATCGGCTCGTCCCGGCCATATGCTACGGCGTGCGGGATATTGAGCATGTCAATGATCCACATGAAGTCCGACTGCGCGTCAGACAGGCCGCCGTTCTTCTGGTTCCGTCGGCTCTCGCGCTTCAGCTCCAGCCAGCCTGTCTTGTCGCCAAGCCAGCGAGACATCACGACGAGATCGAAGAGGCCGGCAGTGAGCCCGGCTTGCCCCAGCGCCCCGGCGTTAGGAACCGCCGCGACCAGCGACCCCGGCGTTCCGGCCGCCTTCCAGTGCTCCAGCACCGCGGCCTGAATGTCTCTTTCGCTTGGCTCTGCGACGGCCCAGTTTTTTAGGCGCCGAGTTGAACGCGACGGCTTCTTCGTCATAGGGGAGCCTCATCTGACCATCGAGACGCTCGATCTTGCGTCGGAACTTAGAGCCGACGGCGACAGCGACCCGACGACCTCGATCGTCCTCGATCGTCACAGATCGTTGCCCTCGTGCGGGATGGTGTCTTTGGCGACGGCGTCGAGCAGATCGAGGAGAGCCTTGGGAGCATCCATGGGCGTGCAGGCGCGCTTGCCGTCGATGAAGAGGATGACGCCGGCCTCCGCCGTGAACCGGACCAGCACGGCCTTGTTGCCGACCGGCAGGCCGGGCGGGGTTCGCGGGTTAATCGCATAGATGCCGCGCAGGAACTCCCACTGCGCGGGGACAAGCTCAATCCACTTCCCGCTGTGCTCGGAAGCGCTCTTCTGCGCTTCATTGATGGGGATACAGGAAATCTTGTTGCCCTCGGCGAAGGCGGGCGCGGCGGCGATCAGCAGGGCGGCGGCGAAGATGCTACGCATAGGCCTTCTCCAAGACGTCGAGGGCGTTTCGCCAGCCGGCGAGAACGGTCGGGTGCGGGTTGAGCTTCCCGCGCTCGAACAGGAGTACCGCCTGACCCGAGAGCTTGCGCTTGCAGCCGACACGGCTCGGGATGCAGGAGGCGAGACTGTTGGACGAGAGCCCAAGAGCCTCACGACGCGCGCGGAGCGCGATGCGTTCGTGTGGGTCCATATTCAGATCGCGAACGGGAGGAAGAGGCAGTAGAAATGGACCTCGCCGGTCCCGTCAGGCGTCCAGTGGCCGGACTGGGGGTCGTAGCGCAGCCAGAAGCCCCAAGCGCAGCCATCAGGGCTGGGGAGGGCCTGCAATGCGTGGCCGCTCGTATCGGTCGCCACGTCAACCTCGCCGACCCTGACGTGATAGGCGCCGCTGGCATCCCGCGACCAGTCGGCCGGCGTAAGCTGATGCGCGTCAGCGGCGGAGCAGCAGGCCCCGACAATGCTGTTGGGGACCGGCTTGCCGTCGCACCCGACCTTGTGCGCGAGAGCAGGAGAGGCCGCGGCGGCCATGATCGCGATGATGGCGGTGCGCATCAGTAGGCCTCCGGGAGAGGTGACGGCGGGCCTTGGAGGTCGTCTCCATCAACCCGCCGCCGTACCGGCCTTCCATCCGGCTTTAAGACCTTCGCTGGCGCTGGTTTGTCGTCCCGGTCAGACGCACAGTATGGTTGAGCACCCGCGGCTAACTTTTCGGTGTCCCGCGCCTCTACCCGTGACCGCATGTCGGAGGCCTTTCCCGTGGCGGAAGGGCCTCCATGCGCCGTCACCGACCAAACTGAAGAAAAGCCGGCGGGCAGGACGATCCACCCGCCGGAGTCGCGCGCCGCTTGGGAGGAGGGAGCGGCGCGATCGGGAATCATAGGGACGAGCCCCAGCGAAGCGTGGGCAGCGTGACCTTGACGGCGGCGCTCCGGTTCGCGAGGGCCGCGGCCGCGCAGCCTCGCTCGGCCCCGACTTGCTGACGCCTGCCGGCCGCCTCACGCTTTTCGCGCTTCCGCTTGGCCTGCGCAGCGAGACGGGATGGACGAGGGCCGTCCTTCAGTTCGTCGACCCGAGGACGGTGTTTCTGGCGCAGTTCGATGCCGTATTCTGCGCCGAAGCGGGTAACCACCATCGAGACGTAGGACTTGGCGCAGCCGAACCGGTCGGCGATCGACTGGACCCGCTCACCGTCCCTGTAGGCGAAGAGCACGTCACGAACATTATGGCGAGGAATCTGGCCGCCTCGTCGTTTCATCACTGTAAAGCCTTTCTCAATTGTGCAACGAAACTGGCTTATGATCACGACGATACAGGTCTGGCCGGATGTGTTCTCGCTTGACAACACCCCCGGTCGCGTGCTCGATCTGGATTGCGCGTTCTCCGCTTATTTTCGCGCGACCTGACCGCCATTGGTGGACAGACTGGGGTTTCACCCCCACCAGCCTAGCAAGGGCGCTCGCGGAACCAAGATGGTCGACAGCGCGTTCTAGTGCCGGCGAGGCCGCAGGTGCGTCTTGTTTTCTCTTTCGTTGTCTCATGGAGATGATTCAAGCACGGACTTACGAGACAGTCAAGAGAAGGAGTATTCCTTTGAGCGCTTCCACATCCGATGAATATGTAAACGACGCTGCCATAAGGGGGGAGGCAATCCGCTCTCTTCGGAGGCGGTCAGGGCGGCGGCTGCGCGACATCGCGCAGCGCCTTGGAGTGACCGTTCAGACGGTTTCTGGATGGGAGTTGGGGAAACAGACGCCCAGCACAGATCATCTGGAGGAGATAGCAGACCTATTTAGTGTATCGTTGGACGTCCTCGGGACGCGCGGCGCCTATTCCCCGCCGCCATCGCGGCTCGGAGAGGGCGACCTACCAGAGCTTCTCCTAGCGGCCTTCCGGGCTGGGGTTGAGGCTCGGACGGCGCGGCGAGCTGGAGAGCTGTTAAGGGAGCTTCGATCAGAAACGACAGCGCCTTCAATTCCAGAATTAGGGCTGGAGGAACGTCTTCAGATGAAGACTCGGCTTGGTCGAGTGCTTCAGCGATACGCTCAAAAAGAGACGAGATAAGGGACATTTTCCTTCCCGTTCATGTTAATGTTCGATTGTGACCACCCAATCCGACTTGGACGGAACAAGGAACCCTGTCAACCCTGTTGATGTCGCACCCCCGGGGCACGGTTTCCCCGGGGTTCGTTTTAGTCAGCGACTGAAATTATTTTCTTGCGCATCCATTCAATCTGTGACTTAATGAGGGACTGAGAAATCAGGAGCCCCTCATGGCCCTCCGGTACGTGCCCTACAATTCGCCTTACGCCCAGCCGCTCGACGGCTATCGCGAAACGCCCCGCCTGATCGCGGAGGCCCCGGCGAACGATGATGAGGACGACGGACCCGAGGAGCCCATCTGCGACTTCTGCAATGACTACGGTCCGCTCGAAACACCAGAGGGCTATCCGATCTGCGTCTCTTGCGCCGAGGAGCGCGAGGATTGCCGCTTCAACTTTTCCAGCAGGGAGTGAAAATCATGGACATCACCAAAATCCGCAAGAACGACCACGTTCTCATCCGCGCCAAGGTTAGCTTCGCCGGGAACGCGGGCGCGGGCGAAGACTACGTCTACGCCAAGTTTGGCTACACCGACCTCGCCATCGTCCCCAAGGACATCGTCGGCCACGAGCCGCACTTTGAGGTCAACGAGGCGGTCGTTCATACCGACGGCTCGCTCGGCGAAATTCTGAAGGTTCGCGGCTCTACCGCCGTCGTCCTCTGGGAGGGCGGCGGGGTCGACGACAAGGTGCCGCTCTCTGATCTGTCCATCTTCGCCGAGCCGGATGGAGAGATTCTCTCCGGCCCCTCGGGGCGCCCGGTTACCGCCGACACGGCCGAGTGAGGAGTGACCGCTATGCTGACCACGCTCGCTCTCTTGACTGGCACGCTGCTTGTCTTCCGCGCGGCGATTGGGTTCACCTCTGCGGTCGCGCTGGCCGCCAGACACAACGGGAGGAAATGATGCTTACCGTATCGCAGATTCTCGCTGACTTCGACAAGCACGCAGACACATGGGAATTATATGGGCAGGCCTACTTCTGCCGGGATTTCGCCCATTCTTTGGCGGTCACGCTGCGTCCCCGCCATCTACGCCACGAGTTCCGCGTCGTCCCGCACGGGGCGCTGCGCTGGGCAGTCGAGCGGAGGCTGCGCCCGTGAAGTTCATTTACCCGACGCCGCTCCACTGGGTTTGGTGGAGGACGGTCATCTCTAACATCATCCGCTCATTCGGGGAGCCAAACCCGCCGACGCCTGACGAGCTGTATGCGCAGGTCGACGACCGCGACGCGCGCATGAGAAAGGCCTTGAGGGAGTTCCGCAAGTGAAGACGACCCCGCAGCAATTCGAGTCGCTCCGAGCTGCCTTAGAAAGGCATGGCCCCGGACGCGCCGTTGCGATTGACACGATCGTCATAGCCAACATCGTCACCGACCTCCTCTGTCTCCAGCAGTACGAGGCGGCCAGTGTCGCCCAGTTCAAGGCGCCGCTGGTCAAGGCCTACATCGCCGACGCTCTCACGCAGGCGAAAGAGCTGCTGGCGACCCTGCAGCGCGCCGGAGGCGACGCGCGTGTCGATCTCCTCGAAATGAGGCCGGAGCCATGAGCAACCAAATCCCCGGCAGGCATCCCGGCTCATCATGGGCCAACCCGATCAGGCGCGGGAAGTGGCGCATGTACTGGTCGGTCGGCTCCAAGTACGTGGTCTTCGTCCATGACGACTACAACGGAGACTGGGAAATCCCGCGCATCGGCTCCGCCCGATCGTTCGACGAGGCCATTTCCAAGATCGATGAGCTGGAGCGCGCGCAGTCTGACACGAAAGGATGATCTGATGACGCTCACGAACTACGACGACAGGAAGACCGAGGTTACGGTCCCTGAAGACCCGTGGATGCCGATGATCGAGCGCCTTGCGCTCAACCCGGCGGTCGACGCGGACAAGCTCGTCAAACTCTATGAGCTGTCCAGCCGCGCCGCCCAAGAGCGCGCCCGGGTTGCCTTCAACGCTGCGATGGCTGCTGCGCAGGCGGAGCTGCCGCAGGTCGTGCGCCGCGCTCAGAACACGCAGACGAACAGCGTCTATGCGACGCTGGAGGCGATCGGCGAGGCGATCGACCCGATCATTTCTCAGCATGGGTTCTCGCAGACCTTCAGCACGTCGGAGGGGCCTCCCGGCTGCGTGAGGGTTGTCTGCCGGCTCGCCCACGTCGGCGGGTTCGAGCGCGACTATCAGGCCGACGTCCCTTCCGATCTCACCGGGATCAAGGGCGCGGCCAACAAGACGGCGACGCACGCCTTCGGGTCCACGATCTCCTATGGCCGGCGCTACCTCACGATGATGATCTTCAACGTGAAGAGCCACAAGGCCATGCCCGACGACGACGGCAACGCCGCGAGTCGGGGCCGTACCGACAGCGAGCCTGACTGGGCGACGACTGAGCAGATCGAACATATCAAGCAGCTCATCATCGAGACGAAGACGGACGCGGCGGCGTTCCTCAAGGCCTGCAAGGTGCAGGAGCTGGAAGACCTGACGGTCGCTCACTACAAGCACGCCCTGACGCGGTTCGCCCAGAAAAAGAAGGACATGGCAGATGCCGCTCAGAATCATTGAGTGCGAGCAGGGCTCGCCGGAATGGCTTGCCGCACGCTGCGGCAACGCCACCGCCTCTCGGGTCGCGGACATTACGGCCAAGACCAAGAGCGGCTACAGCACGTCTCGCGCCAACTATGCGGCGGAGATCGTCGTCGAACGTCTGACGCGCCGCGTAGCCGACAGGTACGTCAACGACGAAATGCGCTGGGGCTCAGAGAAGGAACCCGAGGCGCGCGACCTATACGCCTTCATGCGGAACGCCGAGGGCCAGAAGGTCGGCTTCGTCCTTCACCCGACGATCAAGAACGCCGGCGCCTCGCCGGACTGGCTCGTCGGCGCAGACGGGCTAGCCGAGTTCAAGTGCCCCAACACCGCGACTCATATCGAAACCGTTCTCAGCGAGAAAATCCCTGAGAAATACATCAAACAGATGCAGTGGCAGATGGACTGCTGTGATCGGGCGTGGTGCGACTTCGTGTCGTTCGACCCGCGCGTCCCGGCGCCGATGCAGCTCTTCATCCTGCGCGTCCCGCGCGACAACAACATGATCTTTGAACTGCGGCGCGAGGTCGTGAGCTTCCTCGCCGAGGTCGACCAGAAAATCGCCAAACTACAGGCGCGCTTCAACTTCTCGGAGGCAGCATGAGCAGGGTTGGGCACGGGACAGTCACCGCAATAAAGGAAGGACGCTCCTATGTCAGGATCGGTCAATAAAGTCATTCTCGTTGGGTCGGTGGGTAAAGACCCAGAAATCCGTCGCCTTAACAATGGTGACCCTGTCGTCAGTTTTTCACTGGCGACGTCTGATACGTGGAGAGACAAGGAATCCGGGGAACGCAAAGAGAGAACGGCTTGGCACAACGTCGTGATCTTCCACGAGGGCCTCTGCAAGATTGCTGAGTCCTACGTGAAGAAGGGTTCCAAGCTCTACGTCGAGGGCGCGATGCAGACGCGCAAGTGGCAGGACCAATCCGGCGCCGACCGCTACACGACCGAAGTGGTGCTCCAGAAATATCAGGGCACGCTCGTGCTCTTGAGTGAGCGGAGCGCGGTAGGCGACCAGCGGCAGCAGCCGTCCCGGTCGCGCGAAGATGATCTGCGCGGCTCCCATGCGCGCCTTCCTGATCGGCGCGAGAGTAGCCCGATCGACGACGACATTCCGTTCTAGGTGAATTATGTGGGAGCACGGACAATGAATACCCTCCGCATCACACTCGCGGTCAAGGAAATCGACCGGCTGACGACCGCACTGGCATGGCTCCGCGAACACGGAGCTGGGTTGAAGCCCCGTGAAAGAGAATCATTCGCTATCACGTTTGGCCTAATCCACGCCTCAGCGTGCCACGGCGCTAAGGAGGCGTCGGAACAGCTCGCCGCGATAGCGAGGCTGCACATCGAAGACATCATCGCCCATGCGATCCTCGATGCTGAGAACACGATCAATATGTCCAAAGATGCGATCCGGTCGGAGGCGACCGCGCCATGAAAGATCCAATCGACGAGGTGCCCTTCTAATGCCAGACCAATATGTCCGCTTTGAAAACAGTCACGGTTCCGTATGGATCTGCAGGTTCCGGGTCATCCGGCGCACGAAAGCCGGGGCTTGGCTTGATGTCTGGGGAGAGGAGAAATTCGTGCTCGACGGGGACGGAAAGCGCTACGCCTACCCGACCGAAGACGCGGCATGGGAGTCGTTCAAGATCAGAAAAATGCGCCATCGCCAGCACCTTGAGGCGCAACTCGAAAAGCTGGCGGCGATCGAGCCGCTGACGAAAATGACATGGCAGGACGCCACCGCGCGTCCATAGTCTGACCTCTTGGGGATCGATATATGGCCAACGATCAGCAAATAACAGCCTTCCGCGCCGCCTACGCCGATCTCAAGGTCGTCAAGACCCGACAGGTTGCGCAGTTCGTGTTCGAGGTGCCGCTCGCCGAGGCGGATGCGGCTCTGGAGGTTCTAGGCGGCGTGCCGAGGCCCGACGTTGAGGTCTGGGCCGCCATAGCCCGGCTGGACCCCAAGGCCGCCCAGAGGCCGCCTGCGGCCCAGATAGAGGCCCCTGCGTACGATCGCAGCGCGTCCTTCCCCAACGAGAAGGAGCACAAGCGCTTCGACATGCTGCCACTGGCGCAGCAAGCGGGCATCCGCTGCGGAGATGTGGCGTTCTGGAGGTTCCTGAACGATGAGCACTTCGCAGAGGGTCATGGGACGGTCGAGGACGCAGAGGCGGCTGCTGTCGCCGTCCGGCGCTTCTGCGGCGTCGCGTCCCGGTCTGAGCTGAAGAGCAACACCGAGGCGGGCCATGCGTGGGCGCACCTAAACAGAGAGTTCGAGGTTTGGATGCTCGGATAGGCCGGGCGAAAGGAGGAAGCGGTGAGCATTGTGAAGGTCGACAAGATCAAGGTGAAGAAGTGTTACCTCGACACGGAAACCCGCGCCGAAATTATGAAGTCCATACGCGACAATAGCGCGATCGTGGACGGTCGGCGCTCGCTGCTCGTCGAGGCGCATAAGATCGGCAAGGAACACGGCGTCAGGACATCCTACGTCTTCAATTGCCTCTATACGCTCCGCAATCGCGACGCGGCGGAAGCCGCCATCGCCCGGGCCGAGGAGGAGAAGCGCAAGGCGGAGGAGGAGATTGGAGCCTCGATGCGCGAGGCGGCGGCAGCTTTGGGCGTCTACTCCACCGTTCCCAGCGAGCCGGAGATGGTGGCATCTCGTCTGGACAAGCTGGAGAGCCTGATCGAGCTGGTCCTCGATCGCCTCGACCGGCTGAACGCCGCCGTGGCCGATCTCAAGGCGAAGTGGGAGTAACCTGATGGGCAAGCGGCGAGAGTTCTCGACGTCTGCGCGCTTGGCGATGATCCAGCGCGCAACCCGAGACCTCTCCGTCTACTGCGAGCTGTGCGATCTGCCGTGCACCAAGTGGGAGTACCATCACATCATCGAAGAGGAGCTTGTCGTCGACAAGAGTGCGAAGCTCACTTCCGACGACGGTTTGTTAATTTGCGAGCCATGCCATGACGACATCACGGCGACGCAGAGCATCCCGAGGGTCGCGAAGGCGAAACGGCGCGAGGCGCGTCATCTAGGCGCACACCGCCCGAAAGGGTCCATAAAGGGACCGGGGTTCGACCGGAAGGAACGAGCGCACGCCGGGCGCCCAGCGCTACCACCGCGGGGGATGTTCAAGTGAGCCGCAAAACTGGGAAGGAGTGACCCATGGGAGAACACCGCATCGTCAAGCCGAGGATTGCCCACAAGGTCTTCCGAGAAGAGGCCATTGAGCTAATGAAGAAGCACTCTGGCGATCTGCCGGCGCAGGACATGCTCGCTATCGCCTCGCACCTCGTCGGCCAGATTCTAGCGTATCAGGATCAGCGCGTGATGACGACGCTCCGCGCCCGGAACATAATTGAGCGCAACATCGAGCTGGGCAACGCCGAGGCCATCGCTCAACTGAACGACACGAAGGGGTCGGCATGACCATCATCTATCTCCCCTGCGACATTCCAAGGCCTCTGCCGAAAATCGTTCACCGGCACCACTGGGTCGCACCGCACCATCACCACCATACGCCGGCGCCGACATGCGACTGCGGCGGAGCCGCGCCCGGTGGAGGTGCTGGAGAGGATAGCTTCGTTCCTGCCCCCGGCGGCTCGTCATGGCTGGGCTACGGCCCGTCCTTTGCCGGCGGAGGATGGATTGGAGCCGGAGGCGCTGGAGGCCGTCCAACCCCCCTTAAAACGCATCCTGAGACGGCAGGACTTTCACCTTCTCCGGGAGTGTTCGTCGTGTGGCCCCAGACACCCGGCGGGTTGCCGCCATCGCTCACTGTCATCGGGACGCCTGATACGCCGATCCAGACGCCGGGAGGCCCGTCGACCATCCCGGAGCCGGCGACATGGCTCATGCTGATGATGGGCGGGTTCGTGATGCTGGGGTGGTCATCCTACCACCACGGCAAGAGAGGGAGGGTTGAGAAATGAGCAGGTTGAGGTGGTCGCTCGCGGCTTTGGTGGCCTTCCTCGTGATCGCCGCCGTCGGCATCGGCTACGGCGTCGGCCAGAATGATCGGTGCCCTTCCGCGACAATCTCTGACCTTCCGTTCTGAGGAGAAAATCGGTGACCAGGTTGTCTGAAGACAGCAACATGGCGTGGGCGTTCGATCGCCAAGAAACCATCCCGGACGTGATAAGGCGCTACCACGAAGCGCAAAAGGCCGATTACGCCAAGCCATACCTTGAGCGCATCGCGGAGCTGGAGCGCCAGAACGCCGACTTGCAGGCCTCTAACAATACCTATCTGCAACGCGCCCGCGACGCCGAGGACGCGCTGCGCCGCTCCGGTTCCGGCCTCGCGTTCCTGTACGAGATTCGCGCCGCGCTGGGCTGGAACGACAAGACCAGCCTCACCATCATTCCCGACGGGATCAGGGAGCTTCTGCGCGAGCGGAATGAGGCGCTGGATGCCCTTGCCGCTAGTCGTCCTACTCGTCCCGGTTCCCCTTCATCAGAACCTCAAGGATGAGGCGGTTGGTCGATTCGATCTCCGCCATCCGCCTGTTCAGCGATTCGAGCTGCGCGCGCGTCCCGCCGCCCCAATAGAACATGGTGGCTACGGCGCTTAAGGCGCCCGAGGCGAGGCCCCAAAACGCTGAGAGGAAAGTGCCGGAAATGCGAATCCCGTCCCCGGACGGCATGTCTCCGGGGTTCACCTCTATGGCCCCTTCGTGGGCGGTTCGGGGTCTGGCCCGCGCAGGCGCATATTGACCATGATTGGGATCACGGTCATGGCGACCTGAAGAGCGTCGTCTAGCTCGGCCGCCTCCGGGATGGCGACCGAGGCGGTGCGGAGCAGCTCATGCGTGAGCACAGCCGCGTCGGCCGGGTCGTGCGCCGATAGCGTCTGCTGCGCAGCCTCGATGAGCTTCCCGAGGCTGGAGAGGCCGCTGATGGCCTTACCGATAGTCAGGGGATTCATTGGGTGGTCCTTTCAAACGACGAAAACGAGCAGGCAGAGCAGGAAGAAGATCGCGGCGGCCATCGCCCACTCCGCCCGACTCATGTCGAGCCTCACGGCTTGGGAGCGTTCTTGGCGTTCCCGAAGTTCATCGCGAGGAGGTCAATCATCGACCGGACCGTCGCCCACGCGCTGCCGGGCGAGCCCTGCGGGAGGACAGCGGTGGCGGCCGAGGCGGCGGCGATGACGTAGGGGGCGTACTGGACGACGGCGGTGCCGAGATCGGTGGCGGTCATAGGCGTGCTCCTTGAGGCCCGCGAACAGGCGCGGCGGGCTATCGCGCAGGCGTCAGGCGTGCGACGCCGTGACAACTCCCTGAGATGACGCAAGCATGGCCTTGGCTCGCGCGTAGACGTCGTTCTCGCGGTTGGTCCAGCCTGTCCCGAAGTAGCGCCAGATCGGCAGCGACCTCCAGAAGCCTAGGCGCCCCTGATGGACCGCGGCGAGGACGGCCTCGCGGTTGTTGACCCGCTGGACGGCGGCGATCGTCTCCAGCCCGATCCAGCCGTCCGGCGTCGCGCCGACAGCGCGCTGCAGGATCTTGGCCGCCCGCCCGGCGCCCATGTTCACGCAGATGTCGAACACCAGCATGTCGAGCCCGGACCATAGGTCGTTGCCCCGGACAGGCGTCCAGTACTGGTCTCGGAAGATGTCGCCGATCTCCTCATCGGTCGCGAGCCGGACGCTCTGGACAGGGAGGTGCTGTTTGTTTCGCCAAGCGGCGTAGGCCGCCTGCGTCAGGCCGCAATAGGTCGCGCCGCCCGGGTCGTGCGGCGTGATCGTGAACCGATGCCAGCCTTCCCAGCGCTCCATTTCGGAGAAGCAGGCGTCGTAATTGGTCGCGGTCATTGCGATCCTCTCGGTTCACAGACTAATGAGGAGGTGGCCCGCTGGTGGTGGGAGCAGGAAGCCTCGCCAGACCCCTCCGACCGGCCCGTCAACCGGACCCGGAGGGGTCGAAGGCTCAGTTGAGCGAGTTGGTGTCCTCGTCGCGAGCGCGCAGGTAGTTCAGCCACTCAAGCTCAAGCGCCGGCTTGTTCCCGGCAAACTCGATCACGCCGTAGCTGTTTCGCTTGAGGTCGACGTTCGGGTCGAAGCCCCGCCGCACGAACGGCTCCCAGCGGGGCTGGTAGGCGCGGTTCGCCTTCTTCCCGTGGAACGGGTGCTCGATGACGTCGTGCGTGAAACCAATTTTTCCGCGGATGTGCGCGTAGGCCCGATCGCACCAAGAGCCGACCGAGGTCATGTAGCCCTGCGGCATGTCGCGCTGGACGCCCAGCCGCCACTTGCCGACCATCCCGACAGCCATGGTGTGGTCGGCGGCGCCCATGCCGGCGTGCTCGTAGAGGCCTCCGATCTTGTCGAGGACGCCCCTCTGCCACGCCCAGTGGTAGCCGGGATGAGGGTAGTTGTAGCGGCTGTCGTTCCAGAAGCGCGTGCCGATCGGCGTGATCGGATGGCCGAGGTGCCAGATCGAGGCGAAGCTCTGGAAGGTTGACAGGACTTGTCCCTGCGGCCCGAGATCGAGCGCTTGGTTCCACGCCTGCACGACCGGGTAGAGGTCGAGTGTGTGGAGGATGCGCGTCGCCCATCCCGGCCGGCGGTAGACCGCATCGGCGTCGAAGAAAGCGACCTTGTGAGCCTCCGGCCCTACCCTCTGCAGCGCGAGGTTGAGCATGTTCTCCTTCGACCACGCCGCCGTGTGCGCGCGTAACGGGACATGCACAACGCGATCACCGTCGGCGTGCTCGGCGAATCGGTAGTCGCAGTTCGAGCCGAAGAGGCACTCCGCGACCGTGACGGTGACGTTCGGCTCCTTGAGCCACTCCGCTATCGCCGTCTGGGCGTGAGCGGTGCGCGTCGCCCAATGTAGAGGGTTCGAGACGCAGGTAATGATATGCAGCGTTTCCATTCGGGGCTACTCCACGAGATTACAGACCACAAGGCTTTGTGACTAGACCGGGCGTTTGGTTGATGTGCTTGGTCGAGTTGTCCCACTTCAGGGCGACTATGCCCTTGAGCCACGTTGGGAAGGTTGTGCTGGGCACGCAGGGGCCGGGAATCTGGTAGCCATACTGCTGATAGCCGGCGACCGGCCTCAGATCATTGATGGCCGGCGCGATGCAGCCCAGCGTGTTCGGGAACGAGGTGCAGCTCGGCGTACCGATCCAGTTCGCCAGCAGATCGGTGGTGTTTAAGAAGGTCGGATCGGCCAGCGTGTTGGCGCTCGCCGCCGGGAGATATTCCGGAGTCGTGCAGCAGGAGATGATGACCGTGGGCGGAGGCGTGCTGGGAAGGCACGTCCCGAGACAGGTCGCTTGGAGGCCCCACAGCAGGTTGTTTGAGAACGACGGCGGCGCATTGGCCTGCGACGTGGTGACGGTGTCGTAGTTCAAGGCGTAGAGCGGCGCGCTGCCCAGCCCGGTCGCTGCGTTGGTGCGGGCAATGTTGTTCGTGCCGGTGATGATCCAGTAGCTGTTCCCGCCAACCTGCAGGTTGATCTCCGAGTCGTTGAAGTTGCCCGGCACTGGGATGTTCGCCTCGTTGCCGAATAGGGTATTGCCGTCGATCGTGATGTTGGGGGCAGAGTTGGTGTTCTGCTGGTTGAACAACTGCAGGCCGAATCCGGCATTGTGGTAGACGAGATTGTTCTCCACCACGATGGCCTGATTGTAGCTTATGCGTTCAAGCGTATCGAGGTTGATGCCCTCGATGTCGCTCGTGCAGGTCTGCGGCGTCGGGCCAAGGTTCCCGTAGATGAAGTTGCCGCCGATATAAATGTGCGTCCCGGCGGTGGTGTTGAAGTTCTGCGGCGCATTGATGTCGACCGCTCCGCCGCAGAAGGATGCCGCCCCGGTATAGGCGTTGGCGTTCTGGACGATGTTGCCGACCCAGCCGAGATAGTCGAAGCTGTTCGTCGAATTGGCGCAGTTGCTCGCGTTCAGCCCATACCCTGAACTGTACGCGACATCGTTGATGAAGGCGACGTGGTGTAGGATCGAGCTTAAGGAGCAGGCGTCAGCGAAGTAGGCCTGACCGGTCCCCGGAGTGCTAGTGTTGAAGCCCTCGATCGCCCAGTTGTTCTTGGTGACGTCGAAGCCGTTGCCGGAGTTGTTCGTCACGTTGCAGGTCGCGATGTCAGGCCCCTCGCACAGGATGGTGGCGAAGTAGACGCCGCCGGTCCCGTCGATGCCGGCCGTCGTTGACGGGCAGTTCGAGACGGTCCCCCAGCTCCCGCTGAACTGGGTCGTGTAGCTACCGGCCAGAGCGACGATCACGTCTCCGCAGACGACCGCATGGTTGGGCGTCAGCCACGGGCCGTTCGATCCGCTGGTGTGGGTCGGGTAGAGGCCGTTGTAGGTGTCGTTGCCGCCCGTGCCGAGATAGTAGGTGTGCAGGGGCGTGAAGAGCTTCTGCAGCGGCTGCATCGCGCCCACGACAGCGCCCTGACTGGGCAGCGGGGCGCCGTCGCGGGTCCACGGGAAGATCGGCGTACCGGAGCCCGCAAGGCCCCGCATGGTCGTTGTCAGGGAGCCGTCGAGCGGGCTGTAGTTTGCGTCGTTCAGGATCGTGCCGAGGGCCGTGTTGTTGGTTCCGGGGCTGAACACCGTCGAGGAGAAATTGATCAGCGAGTAGTTGTTGTTGTCATAGGTGTAGCCCTGCGCGACATTTGTGCCGTTGGACAGCAGCGTCGTCCACGAGGGCGTCGTGGGGTTGCTGTGGGTGCTCATCGAAGGGGCTGAGGCAGTTGAGGCGTTGCTGCTGCACCCGGTGGTCGGGCAGCCGGCGCCGATGATCGAGTCGTAGAACGTGACGTTGTGCGCCATGTAGGCTCCGCCAACATTATCAAACTCGAACAGCTGAACTCCATAGCCGTAGGTGTGTTGTAGCCAGATGAAGTTGTCGGCGCCTGCTCCCCACTGGGCGCCGTTGGCGAAGTTCCCAACCGGGAGGCCGGCGACGCTGCCAATGCCGGGTGTCCCGTTGCCGCCGCTGGTGCAGGCGACACAGGCCATGTTTGCCGCGGTGTTGGCGTAGTACCAAGTGCGACCAGAAATGTCGGGGAAGAACTGGTAATCGACCCAGACCTTGCCGTCCGAGGGGAAGGTCGGCGAGACGCGGACGACCTTTCTTGACTGATACTCCCCAGTCGGGATCGTGCCGTCCTTGACATTGAGGACGTCGCCGACCTTCGGAGCGGTGCCGACCGAAATGCCGTCGTTGTTGGCGATTGCGATTGGGATGCCGCCGTAGAGCGTCATCACGTCGGTGCCTGTGTTGCACGAACTGACGTTGCCGAGATAGGCGTTCGGGGAGGACGACGTGTCCCAAGCGCCGAGGCCGTTGGTGATCCCGGTGCAGCCGCCCCCCGTGAGCTGGATCGTCGTCGACCCGGCGCTGGTCGTCCCGGACGCCGTAGCCGTGTCGGTCAGGGGCGTGTCCATCGTCACCAGAGTGCCGCTCGACGTGATCGTGCCCGGCCCGGCGTAGGCTCCGCCGGCCTGCAGGAGGGGCGCTAGGCCCGTCTGCATGGCGTTGGCGCGCTGGACGTAGAGGTTGTAGTCGACGAGCTGGGTCGATGACCCAATCCCACCGATCTGGATCTGGACGAAGTCCGGGTGGGCGTAGGTGTAGAGGAAGATCGGATCAGCGACCGTGGGGCCCCCGGAGCAGATTGTGCCGCCAGACGTCCAGTTATCTTCGATGAAGACGGTGATCTGCCCATCGGTGGTGAATGAGCCGTCCGCAGCCGGCGACGACACGGCCGTCGAGGCGGTCAGATCGAGGTGGGTTCCATCGACAACCGTGACGACCCAAGCCTTGTTGAGAGCTGCGGTGCTGCTGCCAAATAGGGTGTAGGTGGCCCCGCTCGTGAAGAAGCTGGTATTGGCGACGGTGAGGACGACGTCGCTGCCGCCCCCACCGCTTGCCCCCGTGACGAACCTCTGGACGCCCGAGGAGACGACGCCGTTAGCGCCGGGCGCTCCTATGCCGGTCGACCCCTGAAGGGTTAGGGTGGTGCCGTTGGTGACGGTGACGGTCCACTGCCGGTTGAACGATGCGTTGGTGTTCCCGCCGATCGTGTAGGCGGCTCCCGTCACGAAGGTGCTCGTCGAGGCCATAGTGATGGTGGCGTTGCTCGCGCCGCCTCCGCCGGCCCCCGTGATGGTCTGGATGGAGCCCTGATAGGAAAGGTTCCCGAGGTTGGCGAGCAGGACCGAAGAGGGGATGCCGGCCGCCATCAGCGTGTCGCCCGCACAGTTCCCGGTCAGAAACATGCCGGTGTAGTTGATCGCAAAACCGCCGCCGCCCGAGGTCCAGACATTGAAGGTCGTCTGGCCCGGCGCAATCGTGGTGGAGTTGGCGACAATGCCGGGGGAGCCTACTGAACCGGACCCGGTGAGGGTAATCGTGGTGCCGCTGCTCACCACGATGGGCCACTTCTTGTTCATGGCCGAATTGCTGCTGCCCCATACCCAGTATTGGACGCCGTTGTTGAAGCTGGCGGTCGTCGGCATGGTCAGGACGACATTCGTGCCGCCGGTGCCGCCGGTAGCGCTGGTGATGACTTGGCTGGGGGCGCCAAGAGCGCCTTGGAAGACCGGCGATGTGGCGACCGCGGGCATGCAGTTCGAGAGGTTTGTGACCGTGCGGTCGCAGGGCGTTCCGCTGACATTGTCGGCGGGGTTCAGGGTGGTGCGCTGAACGGCCTCTTGGAAGATACCATCGCTGGGAAAGCGAGCCTTCGTAATGCCGGTGTAGGTGGGTTGCGCGACCGGCTGGGAGGGGTTGATCGCGAAGACGCCCGTGTTGTTGCGGAAGTTGGTCGCGATGTTGAGCGTCTTCCAGCCGCTGATGCCAGCCACGTTGCGCATCAGGGACGCGCCGCTGAGAGCGGTGTTGGCGCTGTAGTAGACGTCCTCCAGATTGCCTACTCGGATGGCGGCGGATTGGGTGAAGAGGTCGCCCAAGAGCCCGTAGTTGAAGTAGCCGTAGAGCGGCCCGTAGAGGCCTGACGAGTCGACGAGCCCGGTGTTGTTGAACGTGAGGCCCTGCGTATAGGGCTGCAGAGCCGTTTGCGTGCAGGCGCCGCCGCCGCATGGCGTGAACGCGGTGATCTCGTTCATGTCGAGGACCGCGCCGCTCACCTGCAGCAAGCTGAGGGATGCGTTCCACGTCCCGTAGGTGATCGTGCCAAACTGGTAGGGGACGACGACTTGGCCGTACGTAATGGGGGCGTCCGGGTGGATCGCCGCGGGGTCGTTAAAGCTAGGCTGGCCGCCGATCGTGCAGCAGGTATAGGTGATCGTGTTCGCGCTAACGGCGGTCAGATACACGTACCCGTTGTATTCATTCGGATACATTCCGGTGACCAGCACTCTCGTGCCGACGACCCAACTCGCGGGGCGGCTCGACAGGGTAAGTGTGGCCGAAGTGCCGCTGTAGGCTGAGATGGACGTGACCTTGACCGGGTCGTTCTCCGGGACGACGTCGACCTGTTTAGCGTTGCCGAAGCAGGCTCCGCCGGGGCAGCCCGTGGCCTCGTTGCCCTCCGGCGACTGGAACTGGAGCGCGTCGGCGTTGGCGACCGAGACAGCCGCCGTGGCCGTCAGCGTGGCTATGGAGCCCGACGTTGCACACGAACTGACCGACCCCACGACCGTCGCCTTCGTGATGTCGTAGAGGACGTAGTTTTGCAGGTTTGAGTTGCCGTTCGTCAGGGTCACCGGAACCGCAGGACAGTTCGTCGTGAGGTGGACCGAGGTCCCTGACGATCCGCTCGTCGCGGTCGCGTTCAGAATGTTGTTCGCGACCTTCACGATGAAGCCGCCGGTCGCCGAGGAGACGGTTCCTGCGAGCTGTGATTTGCCGCAGACGGTGGCGTACGAGAGCGTGGAGTAGGGGTTCGCAGGCGATGTTCCCTGACCGCCAACTCCGGCGCACGCCCCGCTGTCTGCCGTGGCGTTCGAGGCATCGACGTACATGGTGCCAATGTCGACGCCGCGGTTGGCGTAGCTCGAATCTCCGCTTGCGTTGTTGATCCAGACGTTCAGTGCCTGCCGGCGCGCAAGGCCGTTGACCGGGATCGCGTCGCAGAAGAGGGAGGCCAGACCGTTCGCGGAGCCGCTCGTCGGGCCCGGCGCGAGCTGGAACACGTAACCGTCGTCCGGGTGGATCGGGTTGGCGCTCTGCGCGGTCGCGAGGACCCCGGTAGAGTTCTCGAAATAGCAAGTGACGTTGGCGATGGCGTTCCGGTTGTTCACGACGGCGCCATACGTGATGTATTCGGGGACGCCAGCCTCCCAGACCTTGCCGGAGTGCTCGTCCATGTCGCCAATGACCGGCTCGTTGTTGGCGATGATGCTGATCGAGGTCGGGCTGAAGCTCGTGTAGGGCGGCGCAGGCTGGTTCGAGGTGCCCAGCGCAACGTGCGTCCCGTCGATCACCCGGATAGGCCACAGCCCGGTCATCGAGCCCAAGTTGAAAGCCGAGAAGCTGTCGTCGCTCGTCATGTTGGCGGTCGAGTCGACGGTCAGCAGCGGGCAGGCGGCGCCGTTGCAGTAGGTCGTCCCGTCACCCGCGACGGCGGTAATCCTCTGCGCCCCGTACGCGACGCCGACGATCGCGGGAGCGCCGCCGTTGTTGGCCGTGTAGAGAGTGCCGTTGCCGTAGGTCGAACCGATCAGGTCGAGCTTGGTCGACGAGACAACGTAATAGGGCCAGCATCCGTTGGCCTCCCCGGCGCCCTGAACGTACTTGGCGCACGCGAACCCGGTTGCGCCGTTCGAGCCGAATTTTCCGGTCGAGCCAACCGTCAACTGGATGCACGAGCTGCCGCAAGTGCTCTCGGCTCCGCCGGCCGTGACCGCGGTGATGGTCATGGTCGGCGACGGGGGCGCGACGCCGCCCGAGAAACCGCTCAAGAGGCTACCAGTCCAAGACACCGATGGCGTGAGAATCTGCGAGGTGTTCGGCGGAATCGGTCCATGCTTCCACGCAAGAGCCGCCTGAGAGGCGAAGATGGTTACAAGTATGGCGAGGGTGGAGAGAAGTTTCTTCACTACGGTCCTCAAGGTATAACGGTCGTCATTAGGCCCATATGCGCCCAAGTAATGGCTGCGCAACTGGCGTTGCTGCAGGTCCATTCCCAGTTAAAATAGTTGAGCTGTGACGGTGAGGAGCCATTGATCGTCTGGGACGTCGATGGCGATTGGGAGCACGTCGTGTTGGTCCCCGTGATCGAGCATGTGACGGTGGACGCAGCCATGCCGGCCGGCGTCGTGCCGTAATAAACGGTGCCGATGCGCGAGAACGTGCTGCTGGGCGCGGTCGAGATGGAGAGGGACGGCCCCTTGACGGTGACCGAAGTTGCGGCCGGCGTGATCGTGTTCGTGGTACCCGGCGAGGTCGTGCCTGATACGGAGTAGCCGTTCAAGTTCAGGAAGCGCGTGCCCGTGTTCTGCGGGAGCGCGGTGGCAAGCTCAAAGATCGGGTATTCGCCGAGCGTCGTCGGATGCCAGTTGCTGTCGAAAGTCATCAGCGTGCCGGGCGGCGTGCTGTTCGGGACAGTCTGGATCGAGATGGTGTCGCCGGCCGCGACCGTGATCGAGTGCGTCGTGTCGCTGCAGGGGTTATGCGTGCTGTCGAGCGTGCAGGCGATCGCGGATGGAGATCCGTTCTGGTAGATCGTGACCGTCCAACTAGTGACGCCGGTCGGGGTCGTTGTGGCCCATGCGTCAAACTTGGAGATCGTCCCAACCGTCCCGGACCCGCCGTTGCCGTTCGGGATGACGTCAGCTTCGACCGCGTCGGAGGCCGCGTTGCCGTGGGTCAATCCGAAGGAGTTGTAGGTCCCAGCGCCAGAGGTGGTCAGGCTCGTGCCTGTGTACGCAAAGATTGGCGCGTCCCCGGTCGGGCTCTGCGTCATTAGGTTGACGTCCATAACCGAGGAGCTGGACGTCCCGACTGCAGCGCAGGTATTACCCCCGCCGGTCAGCGTGGGCGGGTCGTTGGTCTGCGGGCAGGACTGGATGTAGACCGAATCTCCGGCCGAGAAGGCGATCCCGCTGGTGCCGCCGGTCGAGCAATTCTGCGGCGCGTTCGGGTCGCAGGAACAGGTCGGATTAGCGTTGTTGACGTAGCACTGGAGAGCGGTCGGAGAGCCGTTCTTCATCACCGTGAAGGTGTAGCTGTCGCCCGAGGTGATCGTCGTCTCGGCATGCGCGATCAGGTTTCTGAGCGTCATCGCCGTGGGGATGTGCGACAGGCGCGACGTGGTCACCCAAGCGGCGGAGCCGGAGCCGTTCGGGGACAGCGTGATGGCGGTAAGAGCCGTCGTGCTGGGACCGGTCGAGCCCTGCGAGTTCAGCACCATCAGGGGAGCGTACATGCTGCCCCCGCCGGGATTGATGACGCCGTTGCCAATGATCTGGGTGATCTGAGCATGCGCGGTTCCAGCCCAGATGAGGGCGAGAACCGCAGTGAGGAGGCGACGCATCACTGCTGCACGTAGCTCACGTTGCCGGCGATCTGAGCCGTGCCGCTCTGGAAGATGCAGAGGTAGTCCGCGGCGGTGGCGGTTGAGGCGATGGTGCCGGCGCCGGTGCCGAGCGCGAGGCCTCCGTTGGCGGCGAATGGCATGCCCTGCGATGCGGTGCCGCTGGTCGCAACGCCTATGACGGCCGCTTGGTTGGAGGTGCCGCAGGTGCTCGATGAGCCCTCGGCCAGCGAAATCGACACAGCGGACGGCGTAACGGCGACGATCGAGCAGACGTAGATTTTCTTGGCCGAGACGCCGGTGACGATCGCGAAGGTGCCGGAGGCCGACGAGAAGGCGGCATTCGACTTGGTAGCGCTCGTGCAAGGATCGCCGCCGGCCGCCGCGGTTTGCGCACCGAGGATGATCTGGCCGGAGGTGTTGGTCGAGATGGGCCGTAGGTCGGTCCCATCGTAGCCGCCGAGCGCGATCGACGCGCCTGTCGAGCTGTAGGCCGAGCCCCAGTTCGCGACGCCCTGCGACAGCAGCGTGCAGAGGGTCGAAGAGACATTGCAGTCGACGTCGGGGCCGTAGGCGGTGCCCGGCGCGACAGTCGGGGTTCCCGCGACCGAGTAGCCGGTGATCCACGGCGCCGAGACCGATCCGGCGTTCGTGACGAAGGAGTTCTCGCCCTGAACGGTGCCGGTCGGGGCCGTGCCGTAGGCGCTGGGGACCGCCGTGAGGACCGTGCCGGCGAGGCTCGAAATGTCGATTCCGGCGTTGTAGACGGTCCCGACATGGACGCCCGCAAGGGCTCGCATGTTCGTGCCGTCCGTCACGCCGATCGCGGTGCCAGTCGCCGGGAAAGCGGATCCGAAGCTTGAGGACGTACCGCCGGAGCCGCCGCCCGCTACGACGTTGACGCGGAGGTTGCCGGCGGTGTCGAGCGAGATCGGCGATGTCTGGGCGGTGGTGTAGGTAGGGGCCCCGGTCGTGACCGCGCCCATGGCGAGGTTGCCGGTCTGGCCGGAGGTGGTCGAGCCCTGTGCCGCGTTGGTGGGCTGCAGCGCCGAGGTCGACGCGCCGGTCGGGAGCGACACAGTGCCGGAGACGTTGGTGATGTTCCAAGTGCCCGACTGGCTCGCCGGGAGCGCACTCTGGTTCGACGCGATGGCGATCGGCATCGAAGCCGACATGGTCGTCTGGCCGAGCGCGTAGCTGACCCCGCCGACCTGATTCAGGTTGACGTTGCCGCCCCCGCCGCCGCTGCTCGTGCCGCCGCCCCAGCCGGCCGCAATACCGGCGCCGCCGACAACCTGCATCGAGGAGGTGCTCGTCGTCGCAGCGTAGGCGATATTGGTGTTCGACCCGGTCGCAAGCTCCTGCGTCGAGGACGGCTGGATGACGGCGTCGGCCGTCGCCGAGGTGACCGTGGTCGCGCCGCTGGTCGACAGCTTGACCATGATCGGGTTCGCTCCGGTGTTGTAGACGAGAATGTTCGCGCCGGCCGGGAGAGCGCTATTGGCGCTCGTCCCCGTGATGCTCGCGACGTTCAGGTACGTTCCGCCGGGCGCGAAGGCGCCGATCGTCGCGCTGATCGAGCCCGAGATGCAGAGCTGGCCGGTCGTGGTCGCGTACATGACGCCGAGCGCTCCAGCGGTATTCGACTGTGCGCCGCAGCTCGTGACGTACTTGACCTGTGGCACATCCGCCCACGCAGGCGCGGCGACGCACAGCATCGCGCCCACCAGCGCGCACTGGAGCTTAGACATCTCTTTCAGCCTTTCAGGGGATGACGCGCGGATTTTCGGCCCCGGCGTCGAGGTTCGCTATGTTAACGGATTGTGCGGAGGCGATCAGGCACAAAAATAGCGGCTGAACTGCCGCCCTTCATGCCAGACTTTGGTGACAAGATCAATACTTAATGCACCAATTGAGCGCTATGGTCGGCTGGACGTTGTTATGAGCCCCGCCGCCGCCCGCGTTCTCGATGTTCGCGTACCCGTTTTGAACGTAGATATTGGCATATCCGGTCTGCAGGTAAAGGTTCGCGTAGCCGGTGCCGACGTTGACGTAGATGTTGGCGTATCCGGTCGACATGCTGCCGGGAGTCATATTGCTGCCGACGAACGGCCCGGAGCTGAGGCCGCCGCTATCGTAGAGCCAGAAGGCCGCGTGGCCGCCGGCGGCGTGGGTGTGCCCGTAGTCTCCGCCGCTCCCGCCGTGGCCGTGGCCGTAGTCGCCGATGCCGTGCCCGTGCCCGTAGTCTCCAGCGGCGTGCCCGTGCCCGGCGTCGCCGTGGTTGTGGACCGGCATTTCGCCCCACGAGAGGGTGTGGGTCTGCTCGCCGCCCGCCGCGCCAAACGTAAACCCGGTCAGCCTTCCGGCAGCGGTTCCGCCCATGTTGTCGCAACCGGCGATGACGCGCCCGCGCAGGTCGGGGAGAACGAAGTTCGGATAGGTTCCTCCGTACGCGCTCCCGATCGCGGCGTACAAATAGGGGTAGGTCGTCGCAGATACCGTCTGGCCGTAGCACAGCAGGGTGCCGCCCGGCTGATAGTTGCCGGCGAACGGGAAGAGTGTGCCGGCCGGGACCGTCGCGGCATAGACATTCGTCCCGTCAGAGATGACGTCGTTGACGCCCTGCGCCAGAAGTACTGTAGTTCCACTTCCTGCGGTCTTTACGGTCAGGGAAAAACTTCCGAACGCTCCGGTCCCACTAGCGTTCAGGAGAATGACCCATCTGCCGCCAACGCCGGATGGCAGCACGAGCGCGATGTTTGCCGACAAGGTTCCGTATACGCTAAATATCGAAGGAACATACGAAGGAGTATTGGCCGGATACGCTCCGATATAGCTCGTTCCGCTTACGCTGATGTTCGTAGAAACGCTGGTGACGTTGATGACCTGTGTGTTGCCGCCGAAGGCATCGTCTATGTTCTGGAAGTTCTGATTGACGGGTACGTTCCAGCTATTCTGGTAGCTGTTGTATGCCGGCTGGACAATGTTCTTGGCGGTCATCAGATCGCTTCCTGTGCCTTCGCGAGAGCTTTCGCGACGGTTGAATCCGGGACATCGAGGATGGGTTTGGTCGAGGCTTTCTCGTCACGCTTCGCCTTCTCGGCGAGGTTCATCAGGCGCTCAACGAGCTGCTCATGGGTAGGCCTGCCCTTGACCGCGCCGCCTTTGGCGTAGGCTGGGGCATAGCCGGGCTGGTTCTCCGGCTGCGCCAGATAGCGGATCGAGTTGATCGGCACTGCGTTGTCGCCTAGCTCGCGGAGCGCTTGCATGAACCTCGGGGTCTTTCCGATCGCAGCTACGGCGGACGAGAATTTCTGCGGGTCGCTCGATGCGAGGTGCTGGGCGAGGAGCCTCATTGTCTCGCTGTTCACGCGGCCGGCGCGCTGCGAGAGGAACCCGGCAAGAGCGCCGGCTCCGGCGACCTTCGCCATGCCAACCGGGTCGTTCATCCCGTATTCGTGGTAATAGCCGCCAGCCGCGGTCAGGGCGCCTGCGGCTGGAGAGCCAAACGCCTGTCCGACAAGGCCCATCAGGCCACGTACCTGCTGGCCGCGGTCGGCCTCGTTCATCGACGTCAGCGAGTTGCCGAGCGCGGTGCGCAGCCGGTTCATCTGGTTCTCGACCCTGACGAACGATTCGACTTGCGGCGCATATGCCGGTCCAAGGTATTCGTTGATGCGGCTCGCGATCTCCGGTGAGTTATAGAGCCCCATGGCGTTGCGGCTCGATGACGGATTGAGCGCCTTCTGAGCCAGTTGGGACGCCATTCCACGGCGGAACAGTTCCTGCTGTTCGGGCGAGAATTTGGCGAACGCGGCCTTGGCCTGAGAAGTCTTGAGGGCGTCGCCGAGATCTAGCGCTTTCGTCCCGGCGGTGAAGGCGTCACCGGCTTTGAAGAATGATGAGGCGTCGTTTAGCGCGTCGCCATAGGAAGGGACTGCCTGCGTCAGGTTAGAGACGAGCTTCTGCTTGATCGCGATAAGGCGCCCCTGCGCAGACTTGCTGGGGGCGTTCTCGATCTGGTCGTCGAGGGCGCGCTTGACGTGATCCCAAAACTCCAGCGTAGGCGTCGCTTGGTTGCCCTGCGCGTCAGTCCCGAGCTGGAAGTTTCCTTGCGCATCCTCCACGAACGGGTTCTTGACGACAGCATTTCCGGTAACTGCGGCTCGATCAGCGGAAATATTCGTCGCGTCTTTGACGGCAGACTTCATTGCTGGGGAAACGAGCAATTGCTGGAGGTCAGGGGACAGGGGGATACCGTTCGCGCCGTCCCGATAGGCTTGAGCGTAGTTCGGGTCATTGACGGCGCGCGCCGCCGCTTTGTTTCCCTCGATAAAGTCGGCGGCGTTTAGGTCGCCCCCGAACAGATTGTGCAGGAAGCCAGCGGTGCGCTCGCCCTGTTCGGCGTAGCGTTGATCGGTCACGCCCTTGAGGACAGAGTTGGCTTCAGGGGATGAGTTCGCAGCCTCCCGCGCGAGGCGATTGACTGCCGTTCCGCCTAGTACGTCAGCCGCGACGATCGGCTGACCGGCCGACTGGGCACGAGCAACGTCTGCGGGGGCTATACCGCTGTCGCCGGCCCCCTTGTCTGCTGACACGGCTTCAGCGATGCGGCGCGCTGCGTTGCTCTCGGCCCCACCGAAATGCTCCGACGCAGCGCTGAACAGGTTCCCCAGCCCATGCGTTACGACTGAAGCGCCAGCTCCGCCCAGAGCGCCTGCCCCAGCCCCGGAAACGGCGTTCTGCTCCCGCTCCTGCAGGCTGTCGCCCGACCCGGCCCCGTAGGCCGCACCGTAGCCTCCTCCGACTACCGCATTAGAGAGCGCGCTACGTGCAAGAGCAGGAAGAGGAGAAGCCACGCGGGCAAGGCCGCCAGAAACTGCATCGACAGGTCCCGCAAACGGGAGAGAAAGGGCTGCCGCGGCGGCGGGGGCGGCAATGCTTGTGACAGGGTAGTCTCGTTGGTTAGCTTCATCTTGCGCCTCGATGCGCTGCTTCTGTTGGCTAAAGCGATCGGAGAGGGACGCGCCGGGTTCTGGTTCCCCGGTGTTATCCGGTCTAAAACGCTTCGGGAGGTAAGTCTCGCCGGCCTGAATGGCAGCACCAATATCATGGGCGCCCGGGACCGCGTTCGCAATGCCGTATTGCAGGGCAGAGCCAAAAGAACTGCTTTCGGTTGGCTCTGCTTGACCCGGCGGGGCTCTCCGCCCCGGGGGGTTTGCCCACGCGTCGCCCTCGTGACCAGCCGGCGTTCCGGGAGGGTTGTCCCAAGGATCAGGGGGCATACCATGTCTCTCCCTTGTGCTGTCCAGATGGCACGATGTACGGGGCCCCCGATGGAAGCTTGGCTACGTCGTGTGGGTTGGCGACCTGTGCCGGCTCCATGCCGGCGAACCACGGCGTCGATTTCTCGGCGCTCGCGATGTACGTGTCGCCATACGGACGCGAGCCGTTAAATTTGTTGATGTAGCCGTTGAGGTTGAAGTTCTCCTTGTTTGGGTCGTATCCCTTGTAAAGGTCGCTGGCGTAGTTGAGCGCGGCCTTGCCACGGGTGACAATGCTGCGGATCGCGGACGGCTGGTAGCCCTCGCGAGGATCTGGAGAGAACCCGGACAGGACGCCAATTTCGGCCTTCGGCGCCCCGCCCGGCATGCCCTGCAACTGCTGCGCGGTCAGGCGGGCGGCAGTCTTGGCGGCGAGATCGTAGGAGGCCGCGCTCTTCGGGTCGAGCGGGCCAATGCCGAGTTCGCTGGAGATCTTGGCGAGTTGAGCGCGGGCCTCGCCGAATTTGCCGGAGCGGAAGTTCTGGTAGGCCCCCGCGATGTCGTCCCACGACTGAGAGATTTGCGGGGCTGTGCGCTGGAAGTCGTTGGCCGACGCGACGAAGTCGGAGGACATTTTCGTCTGGTCGCCAGCATATTGCTGCTGCTGGCCGGCGTGGATCGTGCCGGGCGTGAAGGCGGTTCGGCCGCTGGAGTCGACCACGCGGCCGGACCTCGCCTGCTCCATCAGGCTCGATGCCATCTGCGCCTGATGCTGGGCATATGCACCGGGGATCGCCGCCCAGTGGTCGTAATACTGCTGGAGATAGAGAGGGTCGCTGGCGAGCGGGTAGGTGGTGCCGTCGCGGGAAACCTTGCCGCCTTGAAGCTCCTGCGGCTGATAAGTGTAGTTCGCTTGGGGACCTTGTCCGCCGGGCTGCTGCTGTCCTCCTGCACCGGGTGCTCCGGCTCCAGCCTTGGCGCCGCCCGGCACGCGGACACCCATCGAGGCGGCATACTGCTCGAACGACATCGGCGTGCCTACCGCCCTCCCCTTATAGG
>Ga0265338_10002435_pt1 | contig 27969 bp, 21 predicted proteins | sample 42126metaG_FD_193579 | JGI IMG/M metagenome (GOLD analysis project Ga0265338, IMG submission 193579) | Rhizosphere microbial communities from Carex aquatilis grown in University of Washington, Seatle, WA, United States - 4-21-26 metaG | ecosystem: Host-associated > Plants > Roots > Rhizosphere...
AGCGCGAATCCCGTCCAGGGCGACAGCGCGTGCTGCAGGTTGGACGCCCCGGCCCAGAGCGCCTCGCCCGCGTTGGAGGGCAGGTACGGAGTCACGTGACCGCTGATCGAAGCGGGCAGCAGCCCGGCCAGCAGCGGGATCACGAAGAACACGCCGGTGAAGGTGGCGATCGCCGCGGCGGTGTTGCGGAACAGCGCGCCCAGGGCGACCCCGATCAGGCCGGCCACGGTCACGTACAGGGCGGCCCCGACGACCGAACGCAGCGCACCGGGAGCGGTGATGGCCACGTTCAGGTGGTGGCTGCTCAGCAGTGCCTGGCCGAGGAAGAAGGAGACGAAGCTGGCGACCAGCGAGGCCGTGAATGCCGTGCCCGCGAAGACGCCCAGCTTGGCCCACAGGACCGGCAGGCGGCGGGGGACGGCGGTGAGCGACGAGCGGATCATGCCGGTGCTGTACTCGCCGCTCATCATGAGCGCGCCGAGTACCCCGAACGCCACCACGGCGAAGATGGTGCCGCTCAGGCTGGTGCTGACGGCGTCAATGCCTGCCGCGCCCGTCTTGTACTGGCTGGCGGTCACCGCCGAGAACAGCGCGCCGAGGCCGATCATCAGCGCGACCGCGGTGGCCATGGTGTAGACGGTCGACCGCAGGGAACGGAATTTCGTCAGCTCGGACCGCAGCACTCGGCGCTGGGTTACCTTCAGCGCGGGTACCCGGTCGGCACGGACTGATACGGCGTTCATCGGGCTGCCACCTCCTTGGTGGTGTTGTGGGAACGGAAGTCGATGGAGTCGTCAGTGAGCCGCATGAACGCTTCCTCCAGCGAGGCCTGCTGCGGGGTTAGCTCGTAAACGGGCAGGCGAGCCTGCCAGGCGGTCTGGCCGATCTGCTCGGCGCTCAGGCCCTGCACCGTCAGGAGGTCGGACTGCTGGCTGGTCACGGTGACGTCCGGGCCGAGCAGCAGCTCGCGCAGCCGGGCTGCCTGCGGGGTGCGCACGGTGACGCCCCCGCCCCCGGCGCGGGCCACGAACTCGGCGACGGTGGTGTCGGCGATCAGCCGGCCGCGGCCGATTACTACCAGCCGGGTCGCGGTCAGCGCCATCTCGCTCATCAGGTGGGAGGACACGAACACCGTGCGCCCCTCGTCCGCCAGGCCCCTGAGCAGGTTCCTTATCCACAGCACGCCCTCCGGGTCCAGCCCGTTGACCGGCTCGTCCAGGACCACCACCCGCGGATCGCCAAGCAGCGCCGACGCGATACCCAGCCGCTGGCCCATCCCGAGGGAGAACCCGCCGACCCGCTTGCGGGCCACCTCAGCCAGGCCGACCATGTCGATCACCTCATCGACCCGGCGCTGGCTGACCCCGTTGGTCTGGGCCAGCGCCAGCAGGTGATTGCGAGCCGACCGGCCGGTGTGCACCGACCTGGCCTCAAGCAGGATGCCCAGCTCGGCCATCGGCGCCCGCACCGCGCGGTAGTCCCTGCCGTTTACCAGCACCCGGCCGGAGGTGGGCTCGTCCAGTCCGGCGATCATCCGCATTGTGGTGGACTTCCCGGCCCCGTTCGGGCCGAGAAAACCGGTGACGATGCCGGGCTGAACCACGAAATCGAGCCCGTCGACCGCCACTTTCTCCCCGTACCGCTTGCCAAGGTTCTTTACCTCGATCATCGCGTCCTCCGTTGGTAACGCCGGCATCTCCGGCACTTCCAACGTTAGGAACCAGGCGCCCGGCAAGGCGTCTGCCGCCCGGCCAGAACTTCGGCGGCTCGCATATGCCGCAAGTCATATCCCCGCCATCCCCGCGGCCTACCGGTGCCCGGCGTCCAGCAGCCAGGGCGGGCGGGTCGGGCTAGGGCGGGCGGGTCGGGCTAGGGCGGGCGGGTCGGGCTAGTCAAGGCCGCCGCGGTAGCCGGGATCCACCGAGTCGGGGTCGAGGCCGAGGAAGCCGGCGAACTCTTCGACGATGACGTCGAATAGCAGGTCGCTCAGCTCCCCGTCGCTCTCCGACCTGGCCATGAGCGGGCGCCGGTAGACCACGATGCGCGCGGGCGTGGCCGGGCGGGCGGGGTTGCCAGGCTCCGGCGACCCAGGGATAGTCCTGGCCAGCGGCAGCGGGACGCTGTCGTCAACGAGCTCCTCCGGCTCAGGGACCTCCTGGACGGCGAACTCCACTCCGGCTAGCTCGGCCTCCCAGCGCGGCTCCAGCCGGGCTACCGCGTCAAGCACCATGTCGTCGAACTGCTGCGACCTGGTGCGATACAGCGGCACTCCTGGAGGCACGAGTCGGCCGCGGACACCGCGCCCGTGCCGGTCGCGCCGCCGGATCCGCGGGGGATGAGCGGCCCCGCCCTCGCCACTGTGCACAGTTACCGAGAGTATCGCGGCCGTGCGCCGCCCGGGTAGCGCCGGCGGGAGCCCGGGCGGTGCCGAGCCAGACAAAACGACACGATCGCGAACCATGCCCGGGTGATGGCGTAACCGCCTTCAGGTAGGTACCGTCAGCCGTTGTGAGCGACATCGGAAACCAGCCGGCGGGCCGCGAGGGAGCGCTGGCGGAACCGTCAGGTAGCGCTCACGCGAGGGCGGTCTTTGCCATCGGGGGCGCCGCCGGGGGACACCGGGGGGTCGAGTACTCCAATCTTGCGGCGGGCGAGGAAGTTGCTCTCCGGTCAGGGCAAGATTGGAGCACTCGTCCGGGGGGCCGCTCCTCCGGAGGACAATCGTGCGAGGTGGACTGGTGAACTCTCGTTGCTGCTCACGCACGGCGTGCAAGCAGCCCCCCGTCTACACGCTCACGTACGTGTACAAGGACTCGACGGCCGTACTCGGCCCCCTCGCTGTCTACGTCGACCCACACTCGTGGGACCTGTGCGAGATGCACGCCGCGCGGCTCGTGGTGCCCCGGGGCTGGGACGTGGTCCGGCTGCCCAAGGACCCGGCGCAAGAGCGCGCGGATGACCTCGAGGCGCTCGCGAACGTCGTCCGCGACGTGGCCCGCGCCGAACGGGCCAGCCTGGAGCGCAGCGCCTCGGCCCGCCCGGCCCCCCCGCTGCGGCAGGCGGACCAGTTGCGGCCGGGCGACCAGTTGCGGCCGGCGGAGCCGAGGCAGGCGGCGCAGGGGACCGTGCCACGGCCGAGCGCATCGCAGCGCCCGCCCGCCGAGCCGGTGGGCCAGGGCGTCGAGGTCGGCCGCCGCGGCCACCTGCGGGTCGTCCGCTCCGCGCCCGCGCCGCAGTCCGAGGCCTGAGCGCCCCGCCGCGCAGGCGCGGCGGCCCTCGTTTGCACCCCATTACCGCGTGACCGATAGGTTGATCCTGGGAAGTCAACAGGACGGGACCGGTGGCCGTTCTTATCCTGATGTCGGCGGGTTCGTCAGATCCTAGGGAGAGCGCGGTGGCAGCGGTTCAAGGGAGGCGGGGACGAAGTGCCAGATCTGAATGAGATCTTCAAGGCCTATGACGTTCGCGGTGTTGTTCCCGACGAGCTCGATGAATCCGTGGCCGAGGCCGTGGGGGCGGCATTCGTGCGGCTGACCGGGGCGAAGACCATCGTCACGCTGCATGACATGCGCCCGAGCAGTGAGCCGCTCGCCGACGCGCTCGGCCGGGGCGCGGCGTCCCAGGGCGCCGACGTCATCCGCGGCGGGCTCGGCTCCACCGACATGGTGTACTACGCGAGCGGGTTCCTCGACATCCCAGGCGCGATGGTCACCGCGAGCCACAACCCGGCCAGGTACAACGGGATCAAGCTCTGCAAGGCCGGCGCCAAGCCGGTCGGCATCGAGACCGGGCTCGCCGAGATCAAGCGGATGGTGCAGGACGGGGTGCCGGCCTACGACGGGCCGTCAGGCAAGGTGACGAGCAAGGACCTGCTTCCCGGTTACGCCGGGTACCTCAGGAAGCTGGTCGACATCTCCGGTATCCGCCACATGACAGTGGTCGTGGACGCGGGCAACGGCATGGGCGGTCACACGGTGCCGACCGTGTTCGAGGGCCTGCCGATTACCACGATTCCGCTCTACTTCGAGCTCGACGGTACGTTCCCCAACCACGAGGCGAACCCCATCGACCCCAAGAACCTGCGCGACCTGCAGCAGGCGGTCAGGGACAGCGGGGCCGACATCGGCCTCGCCTTCGACGGCGACGCCGACCGGTGCTTCGTCGTCGACGAGCGCGGCGAGCTCGTGAGCCCGTCCGCGCTCACCGGGCTGATCGCGTCCAGGGAGCTGGCCAGGGAGCCGGGCGCGACGGTCATCCACAACCTGATCACCTCACGCGCGGTTCCCGAACTGATCACCGAGCACGGTGGCAGGCCGGTCCGCACCCGGGTCGGCCACTCGTTCATCAAGGCGAAGATGGCGGAGACCAACGCCATCTTCGGTGGCGAGCACTCGGGCCACTTCTACTTCAGGGACTTCTGGTTCGCCGACTCGGGCATGCTCGCCGCGCTGCACACGCTCGCGGCGCTCGGTCACGACGACCGGCCGCTGTCGGCCATTCTCGCCGACTTCTCCAGGTACGCGGCGAGCGGCGAGATCAACAGCAAGGTCGACGACCAGGCCGCCGCCACGCAGCGGGTCAGGGACGTGTACGCGCCCCAGCCCGGGGTGAGCACGGACGACCTCGACGGGATGACCGTCTCGGGCGACGGCTGGTGGTTCAACCTCCGCCCGTCCAACACCGAGCCGCTGCTGCGGCTGAACATCGAGGCCGCGGACGAGGTAGAGGTGGCCGCGATCAGGGACGAGGTGCTCGGCCTTGTCCGCGGCGCGGGCAGCAGCTCCTAATGACCCATCTGACGTGAACAAAGGGATATGAAGATGGAACTCGAACCCTGGGTGCTCGACATTATCGTCTGCCCCAAGTGCCGGGCAGGCCTGCGCGTTGACGACGCCGCCAGCGAGCTTGTGTGCACCGGATGCGGGCTCGCCTACCCGGTCAGGGACAACATTCCGGTGCTGCTTGTCGACGAGGCACGCCAGCCGTGAGCCGGGGTCGTCCCCCTGGGAGAGAACAATGAACACGCCGCCCGGCGGGTCGGCACTCGCGGCCCTTCGCCTCGATGACCCGGAGATCGTCGAGGCGGGCGATCCCGGGGGCATGCTGCGGCAGGTCGCCTCGTCGGCCGCCCAGGTCCGCACGGCGCTGCGGGCCTGCGCCGAGGCGGACCTGTCTTCACTCAGCCCGGATACCCGCCCGCGCGCGATCGTCGTGGTCGGCTCCGGCGGCGCGGGCGGCTCCACGTTCGCCGGCGACGCGCTCGCCGCGATCAGCGGGGCCGGCGCCCCGGTGCAGGTGACCGGGGTATCCGGCTGGCAGCTGCCCGGCTGGATCGGCGCCGCCGACCTGGTGATCGCGGTGTCGCGGTCGGGGCATACCGCCGAGGCGCTCGCGCTGGCCGGCGAGGCGGCGCGGCGCGGCTGTGACCTGGTCGGGGTGGCCGCGCCCGGCTCGCCGTTGCAGGAGCTCACCGCGCGGGCCAGGGGGACCTTCATCCCGGTGACCACGGTCGGGCCGGCCCGGGCGATGCCGTGGGCGCTGACCGTGCCGCTGCTGGTCTGCGCGGACCGGCTCGGGGTGGCGCGCGTCGACGCGGCGGCCTACGAGGCGGCGGCTGCCGCCATGGAAGACGTGTCTCACCAATGCCGGCCGTCGAGTGAGTCGTTCGTCAACCCGGCCAAGTCGCTGGCGCTCGACCTGGTGGGCAGGCTGCCGGTCATCTGGGGCGGTTCGCCCATCGCGGCGGCGGCGGCACGGCGGTTCGCATCGCAGCTGGCCACCAACGCCAAGTACCCAGCGCTGGTCGGCGTCCTGCCCGAGGCCGGGCACGACCAGGTGGCGACGTTCGATGGCCCGTACGCGCCGACGCCGGAGCCGGCTTTCCCTGCCGCGGAGGATCTTGGCGGCGCCTTCGACGACGCGGACTTCGCTGAGTTCTCCGAGGATGACGACGCGGAGCTCGACGGTCTTTCCGGTGACGAGGCATCGCTGCGCCTGGTGCTGATCGCTGACCAGGCTGGCGAGCATCCCTCCGTGGAGCGGGCCAGGGTGGCGGCCACGTCCCTGGCCGCGGTCCGCGGCATCGACGTTTCCGACGTCACGATGGACGGCGGCGACCCGCTGCGGCGGCTCGCCGGGACGGTCCAGCTGCTTGACTACGCGTCGGTGTACCTCGGGATCGCGAGCGGCATCGACCCGCTGGCGATCGCCGCGATCAAGGACCTGCGTGACCTGGCCGACCGTGAGTTAACTCTATGAAACTGGTAAAGATGGTGCCATCTCGGCTGGATATGCTACATCGGTGAAGGCCGTTATCGCCGCGCTCGCGGCCAACGTGGGCATCGCCATCGCCAAGTTCGCTGCCTTCCTGCTCACCGGCTCAGCGTCGATGCTCGCCGAGGCGGTCCACTCGGTCGCCGACACGGGAAACGAGGTACTGCTGCTGATCGGCGCGGGCCGGTCACGCCGCGCCCGCACCACCGAGCACCAGTTCGGGTTCGGCCGGGAGCGGTACTTTTACGCGTTCGTGGTCGCGGTGATGCTGTTCACCGTCGGCGCGGTCTTCTCGATCTACGACGGCGTCCACAAGATCGTCTCCGGCGGCGAGCTCAGCTCCCCGTACGTCGCCTACGCCGTGCTCGTCCTGTCGATGATCCTCGAATCGTTCTCGCTGCGCACCGCGATCCACGAGGCCAACGAGGTGCGTGGAAAGCGCAGCTGGCGGCAGTTCGTTCACCTGACGAAGACGCCCGAGCTGCCCGTCGTCCTCCTTGAGGACACCGCGGCCCTCATCGGGCTCGCCCTCGCCTTCCTCGGCGTGCTGCTGTCCCAGCTGACCGGGAATGACAAGTGGGACGGCGTCGGGTCGGTGGCGGTCGGCGTACTTCTCGCCTGCGCCGCCTTCATCGTGGGCTACGAGACCAAGAGCCTGCTGATCGGCGAGTCGGCCTCGGAGGAGATGTCGGCGCGGATCGTCGCCTCGCTCGAGGCCGGCCCCGAGCCGTTCCGCCTTATCCACCTGCGGACCTCCCATATAAGCCCGGACGGGCTGCTCGTCGCCGCCAAGATCGGCGTGCCGCCCGAGCTGACCGCCGCCGAGCTGGCGGCGGGCATCAACGCCGCCGAGCAGCGGGTCCGCGCGGCGGTGCCGATCGCGGAGACGATCTACCTGGAACCGGACATCTATCATCCGGGTCAGGAGGACCCGGCGGACCCGTCGGTGGAGATCGTCCAGCGGACGACCAGGCGCCGCTCCCGCCTCAGGAGCCAGCGCCGCCCTTGATGGCCCGCAGCGCGCGCAGGGCCCGCTCCTTCTCGAAGTCAAGCGCACGGCCCGCGCCGGGGCCCGCGGGGACATGGCCGGTGCGGCGGCCAAGGTCGGCGACGGCGGCGCGGGCGGCCGGGTCGGACAGTACGCGCAGCCCGAACGCCAGTGCGGCGGGCGTGATGTCGAAGCGCCGCTCGATGGCCAGCGCCGCCGTGATGGCGGCGAGGTCCTCCTCGGTGAACTGCCGGTGCGCGTGACCCCGTCCGGTCGGGCGGTCCCGCAGCGGCGGCAGCAGCCCTAGGTCCTCGCGGTAGCGAAGCATCCGGGGGGACATGCCGAGCCGGGCGGCGGCCTCAGTGATGCGCATGGGTAACAATCTAACATTCTGCCGTCAAAAACATGCCTACCTCCGTGCGCCGGGCCGGCCGCATCCCGTAGCGTCGTCATGGTCGCAGATGACTCGAGGGGGCGACCCCCAGTACTCCCCGGCCGCGCGCGATGGCAGGGACGCCAGTCAGGCCGGGCGCGCCAGGGCTCCGGGGACAACCGATGAAGGGAAGAGCGCATGAGCGCCGAGCCGTACAAGGTCGCTGACATCAACCTGGCCGCCTTCGGCCGGAAGGAAATCCAGCTCGCCGAGCACGAGATGCCGGGCCTGATGGCGACCCGCGCCGAGTACGCGGCGTCCCAGCCGCTGCGCGGCGCCCGGATCACCGGGTCGCTGCACATGACGATCCAGACCGCCGTGCTGATCGAGACGCTGGTCGCGCTCGGCGCGGAGGTCCGCTGGGCAAGCTGCAACATCTTCTCCACCCAGGACCACGCCGCGGCGGCCGTCGCCGTCGGCCCCGAGGGCACCGTGGACGACCCCAAGGGCATCCCGGTCTTCGCCTGGAAGGGCGAGACCCTCGAAGAGTACTGGTGGTGCACCGAGCAGGCGCTGACCTGGCCGGCCGGCCGGTCGCCGAACATGATCCTGGACGACGGCGGCGACGCCACCATGTTCGTGCACAAGGGCGCCGAGTACGAGACCGCCGGCGCGGTCCCCTCGCCGGCCGAGGGCGACGCCGAGGAGTGGCTGGTCATCCTGGACCGGCTGCGCAACTCCCTGGCCGACCACCCCGGCAAGTGGACGCGGGCCGTCGGCGAGATCAAGGGCGTCACCGAGGAGACCACCACCGGCGTGCACCGCCTGTACGAGATGCACAAGGCCGGCACGCTCGCGTTCCCGGCGATCAACGTCAACGACTCGGTGACCAAGTCCAAGTTCGACAACAAGTACGGCTGCCGCCACTCCCTGATCGACGGCATCAACCGGGGCACCGACGTGCTCATCGGCGGCAAGGTCGCGCTGGTCTGCGGCTACGGCGACGTCGGCAAGGGCTGCGCGGAGAGCCTGCGCGGCCAGGGCGCCCGGGTGATCATCACCGAGATCGACCCGATCTGCGCACTGCAGGCGGCGATGGACGGCTACCAGGTCGCCACGATCGAGGACGTCATCGACCAGGTGGACATCTTCGTCACGACGACCGGCAACAAGGACATCATCACCGCCGACCACATGACGAAGATGAAGCACCAGGCGATCGTCGGCAACATCGGTCACTTCGACAACGAGATCGACATGGCCGGCCTCGCCGCGCTCCCCGGCGTCAAGAAGGTCAACGTCAAGCCGCAGGTCGACGAGTGGACCTTCGCCGACGGCCACACGATCATCGTGCTGTCCGAGGGCCGCCTGCTCAACCTGGGCAACGCCACCGGCCACCCGTCGTTCGTCATGTCGAACTCATTCACCAACCAGGTCATGGCGCAGATCGAGATCTTCACCAAGCCCGAGGAGTACCCGATCGGCGTCTACACGCTGCCCAAGCACCTGGACGAGAAGGTCGCCCGCCTCCACCTGGACGCGCTCGGCGTCAAGCTGACCGTGCTGAGCAAGGAGCAGGCCGACTACATCGGCGTGCCGGTCGAGGGCCCGTACAAGCCGGACCACTACCGCTATTAAAAAGATGACCGACGCGTCGCGCCGGTACCGGTCCGTCCCCGGGCTCGCCGAGCTCGGGGACGGCCGTATCCGCTATGCAGAACGCATGATGCCGCTCCTGGCCGCGCTCCGGGCCCGGTTCGGCGCGGACCGGCCGTTCGACGGCCTGACCATCGCCGCCTGCCTGCACGTCACGGCGGAGACCGGCGTCTTCGTCCAGGTGCTGCGGGCCGGCGGCGCGCGCGTCCGGCTGGCGGCGTCCAACCCGCTGTCCACCCAGGACGACATCGCGGCGGCGCTCGCGGCACGCGACGGCATCGAGGTATTCGCCCGCGCCGGGGTGGACAGGGACACGTACTACCGGCACATCGCGCTCGCCGTGGGAGCCGGCGGCGACGGGGGAGGCAGTGCTGGCTTTGCCGAGGGGCCGGACCTGCTGCTCGACGACGGCGGTGACCTGGTGTCCACCCTGCACACGATCGCGCCGCGCAAGGTGCTCGACGGGGTGCGCGGCGGGTGCGAGGGGACGACGACCGGCGTGCTCCGGCTGCGCCGGATGGCGGCCGAGGCCACCCTCGCCTTCCCGATGATCGCCGCGAGCGACACCCCGGTCACGCGGATCGTGGACAACACCCACGGCACGGCGCAGTCCGTCATCGACGGACTGCTGCGCGCCAGCGGGGTGCTGCTCGCGGGCAAGACCATGGTGGTGGCGGGGTTCGGCGCGTGCGGTGCAGGCATCGCCCAGGCGGCCCGCGCGCTCGGCGCCCGGGTAGTGATCACCGAGGTGGACCCGGTGCGCGCGCTCGACGCGGTGCTGCGCGGCTTCCGGGTGCTGCCGATCGCCGAGGCGGTGCCGCTCGGGGAGATCTTCGTCACCGCGACCGGCTCGGCGGAGGTGATCACCGCCGAGCACCTGGCGGTCATGCGGGACGGCGCGGTGCTCGCCAACGCCGGCCACTTCGACGTGGAGATCGACGTCCGGGCCCTGTCCGCCATGGCCGTCGCGGTGGAAACGGACGTCCGCCCGCACGCCGACGCCTACCAGCTTCCCGACGGCCGCCGCCTGCTGCTGCTCGCCGAGGGCCGCGTCGTCAACCTGGTCGCCGCGGGCGGACACCCGCCCGAGGTGATGGACCTCGCCTTCGGCATCGAGGCGCTGTCACTCTCCTGGCTGGCGGGCAACAAGGGCAAGCTAACGGCAGGCGTGCACCGGGTGCCCGCCGACATCGACGCCGAGGCTGCCCGCCTGGTCCTCGCCGCGCTCGGCACCCGGCTCGACACCCTGACGGAAGCCCAGCGGTCCTACCTGGCCAGCTGGCACCTCGGCTCTTAACCGCCGCCCCAGTCCAGCCGGGCCGTCGGGCCACACGGGGGCCGGAAAGCGCGGCGGACCTCCCGTGGGCTGCGACTCCGTATCAGTTTCCGCCTCCCGGGACCACCTCGTATTAGTTTCTGTGTCGTATATCGGACATAACGGGCGCAGAGTTCACCGGCTGGTCGGAGCTGTTCGCCGTGCTTGCGAAGGTCCTTCAGGTGCAAGCACCGCCGCGAGCTCGGGGCGGGCGGTGATGCCCAGCTTGGCGTAGGCGCTTGTCAGGTGGTTCTCGACGGTGCGCTGGGTCACGAACAGCGCCTGGGCGATCTGGCGGTTGGTGCGGCCGGCCGCGGCAAGCTCCGCGACCCGCAGCTCGCTCGGGGTCAGCGCGTCACGGCCGCGGCTGGCATTGCGGCGCGGCCTGCCGCCCGCGGCCACCAGTTCCTCGCGAGCGCGCGCCGCGACCGCGTGCGCGCCGAGCGCGTACCCGAGGTCCAGGCTCTCGCGTAGCAGGTCGCGCGCTGCGGCGCGGTTGCCTGCCCGGCGGCGGGCGGAGCCGAGATCGCCGAGCGCGCGGGCAAGCTCGAGCCGCGCGGACGACCGGCGCAGCACGTTCACCGCCTGGCCGAGCAGTTCGATCCCCGCGTCGCCCCCCGTGACCAGCCCGGCGGCGCGCAGCGCGACGCCGATCTCCCGCGCCGCGCCCCAGCGGCGGGCAAGCTCGATCTCCTCCTCGGCGAGCGCGCGGGCGGCATCCCGGTCGCCCAGGGCGCTCCGCGACACCGCGGCGGCCGAGCGCCAGCCGATCGCCGCGGGGTTCACGATGCCCCAGCGGCCGGCGTCGGCCCCGAGTGAGACCAGGTCGGCGGCGGCCGTCTCGTGGTCACCGCGGGCGGCGTGCAGGCACCCGCGCGCGTACTTGACCACATTGAACGGGAACACCGGGGGCAGCTCGCCGGCGAGCAGGCCGCGGTCGGCGAGCATCGCCCTGGCCCGCTCGGTTTCCCCCGCATCGACGAGCGCGGGCACGAGGAACGCCGTCGCCAGGACGGCGACCCAGGTATCGTCGGCCGCGAGCGCCTGCTCGCCGAGCGCGAGTGAGAGCCGGATATCGCCGTCACGCGCCGCGAGGTGCGCGGCGATCGCGTCCGCCATCGCCGCCGCCACGGTGCGTCCCCGCCGCCTTGCGACCTCCTGCCACTCCTGAACGCCCGCCCACGCCTCGCGGCCGGCGTCGGCCAGTGACAGCACCAGGACCGCCTCGGGCAGCGCGGTCGAGGTCAGCGGGATAAGCCTGGAGGCCGCGCGGACCGCCGCCCGGGCATGCCGCAGCGCGCGCTCCCGCTCCGCGCCCGCCACCATGAGCTCCACGGCCAGGTTGGCGTGCAACTGCGGGTCAAGCACCATGCCCGACTCAGCGCGCTCAAGCAGCTCCTCGACGAGCGGCCTGGTCACCGTCCGCGTCGACAGGTCCCAGCGCGCGATGTTCAGCAGGACCGCCTGCATCGAGGCGACAATGGCGCTCACGTCGTCCGGCGGGTCGCCGGCCGGGGCAGCCGGCGCCTCGGCGGTTGTCACCTGGATCATCGTCACGGCCTCGGCGAACCGGCCGCACAGCGCGAGTGCTTCGCCGAGCGCCACCGCGATCTTGCCGCGCAGCGGCCAGTCGCCGGCCAGCGCCCGTGCCTCGCTCAGCTGCTCCACGGCGACGGCGGGCGCGCGGAAGGTTCGCGCGGTGCCGAGCTCGTAAAGCACCTCGGCGCGGATGCCGGCCGGCGGGGGCTCAGCAAGCGCGCGTTCCAGGCACTGGACCGCCACTTCGGGCGCGCCGCGGGCGGCGGCGTCCGCGGCGGCGTCCCGCAGCCGGGCCACCGTCCAGGTGTCCGCCTCTGGGCCGGCGGCAAGCAGGTGCGTGGTCAGCTCACCCACCGCGACCCCTTCGGCGGTGAGCAGTCGCGCCGCGGCCTTGTGCCGCTGCTGCCGCAGCGGGACTGACAGGTCCTGGTAAATCGCCGACCGCACCAGGGGATGAGCGAATCGCAGCGTTAGCTCGCCGGTGACCAGCTGCTCGGCCATCAGGGCCGCGACGGCGTCCGCGCAGGCGTCCTCGCTGAGCCCGGCCAGGCGGGCGGCCCGCGCGGTGGTCGCCGACGTGCCGAGCACCGCGATCGCGCGGGCGGCGGCGAGCACCGGGTCGGGGAGCCGGCCGAGCCGCAACAGCACGTGCCGCGACACCGTCTCGGGTGTCAGCCGGCGCAGGTGGGGGACGTCCGCGTCGGTCCCGGACACGCCCTCGGCGGACAGCGTCGCGAGCAGGCCGTGCAGCAGCATCGGGTTGCCGCCGGTGAGCTCGTGGCAGGCGCCGACGAACGCGGGCGAGGGATGCGGAGCGAGCGCCGCGGCCGCGAGCCGTGCGCAGCCGTCCGCGCTGAGCGGCGCCGGGCGCAGCGTGCGCACCGCGGGCTCCGCGGCGAGCGCCGCGGTCAGCGCCTTATCCTGCGCGCTCGCGGCCCGCGGTTCCCTGACCGTGACCGCGAGCAGCACGCGCAGCCCGTCAAGTCGGCGCGCCAGGTAGCCGGCGAACCGCAGCGACGGCGGGTCCGCCCAGTGCAGGTCATCGACCGCGAGCAGCAGCGGGACGCGCTGCGCCGTGTCCGCCGTCAGCCAGTACAGGCCGTGCAGCACCGCGTAGGAGTCCTCCTGGCCGGTCCGCTCCGCCTGGGTGAGCACCCGGGCGGCGAGCGCGGCGGCGTCGCCGCCGTCCACGCCGGCGTCGGCCAGGGTTCCCGCCCGCAGCTCGGCCTCGAAGAACTGCCGGACCACGCCCCAGGGGTAACCGCCCTCGTACTCGGCCGCCCGCGCGGTCAGCACGGTCATCCCCGCGGCGGCGCCCCGCTCGCACGCGTACCCGAGCAGCCGCGTCTTGCCGATGCCCGCCGCGCCCTCGACAAGAAGCACCGAGCCGGACCCGGCGCATGCCGCTTCGACCGCCGCGTCGATCGCGGCGATTTCCGCCGCCCGCTCGAGCAGCGGATCCTGGCTGGCGGCCACCGGCCTCACAGCTGGTGATGATAAGCCCACGGCCCGCGATGCGGTATGGCGCGGCGAGCACAACCTTGTCGCGGTTTGCCCCGGTCCGTCACGCCGCGAACAGCATTCGCGCCGGCTGGCGTCATGGTGGACGTTCAGGCAGATCAGAGCATGCCCGAACATCAACTGTCAGTGGACGTGCGGGTGCGGCCCGCTCGTCAGGGGGCCGCGAGGCGGCGGCGGTCAGGTGACGGGGCCTCGCGCCTGGGCAGCAGCTTGCGGAGCGGAGCAGGCCGCCTGCGTTCCGCGGCGTCCTCTTCTTTCCCTTGCACTCGCCTGGACAGCGCCAGCCAGCCGACGAGGGCGAGCGGGTAGGCGAAGTAGCCGAACCGGGTCGACGGGTCCAGGGTGAACATGACCGCGTAGCCGACGGCAAGCCGCACGGCGGCGTCCCGCTCGTCCCGCGGCGGGCGCGCGATGAGCCAGCCGACGAACCCGAGCACCGCGAGCACCAGGAGTACGTCCACCGTCAGCCGGCCAGCCGGGCCGAGCCCGGCGATGAGGTGGCCGGGGAGCGGGCTCGCCGCGACCGTCTTGTACTTGGTGGTGCCCATCGGGTAATCGATCAGGTTCTGCTTGACCGCAGCCGGCGTCGCGAGTGCCTCAGGCGCGGCGAGCAGCGCGAGGATGCCGGTCACCGCGACCGTCGTGGCCGTCAGCCGGGCGGCGGCCCGCGGAGCGTAGCGGACCCATGCCATGACCGCGAGCACCGGGACCACCGCCCACGCCGTGGTCTTCATCGCGCAGGCGACGCCCAGCGCCAGGCCTGCCCTGACCAGCTTGCCCCGGCCGGCCCAGGCGAGTACCAGGCAGGTCAGCGCGATGATCGGCGGGTCGGTGACGCCGACCGCGAGCGGGAACGCGATGAGCGGCGAGGCGACGGCGACCGCCGTGCACCAGGCGACCCGACCGCGGCATCCCGCACAGCCACGGACCCGGTGCGGCGCGACGGCGGCGAAGGCCGCGGCGATCAGCACCACCGTGGTCAGCGTCGTCCAGATCCGCGGGTCGCCGAGGACGCCGGACAGGCCCGCGGAGCGGGGCAGCCCGAACACCTCCATCAGCGGCAGGTAGGGGTTGTAGGACGTCCAGCCGGTCACCAGCGCGGGCGGCAGGTAGGGCGTGCCGTGCTTGAGCAGGTAGCTGGCCGACTGGCCGATGACGACGACCTCGCCCGTGGCGGGGAACGTGGTGATCAGCCAGAGCAGCGGGGCGATCAGCGCGCCGCCGATCGCCGCGCCAAGCGGGATCGCCCAGCCGGTGGGAGCAAGCAGGAGCAGCGCGGTCACCGCGTAGCCCGCGCATCCCCAGGCCGCCCAGGTTCCGTCGGCGTGCCTGGTGAAGATCATCGCGCCCGCGTAGACGGCGAACGCGCCGAACCAGGCCGCGAGCACCCGCCGGCTCGGCAGGGCCGCGTGCGCGCCGTTGTCCGGCCGCGCTTCCCCGGTAATGTCCACGGACATCGAGGATACGTTTACCGTGCGCCCTGGCGTCCCCGGGCGGCTCTTAGGGGAGCTTCCAGTCGACGGGGGCGGCGCCCTGACGCTCGAGGAGCTGATTGGCGCGGCTGAACGGCCGCGTGCCGAAGAACCCGTTGTGCGCGGACATGGGGCTCGGGTGCACCGACTCGATGCGCGGTACGCTGCCGAGCAGCGGGGCGAGGTCGCGGGCGTCACGGCCCCACAGGATGGCGACGAGCGGCCCGCCGCGGCCGGCGAGAGCACGGATCGCCTGCTCGGTGACCGCCTCCCAGCCCTTGCCCTGGTGGCTGCGCGGCTTGCCGGGCTCCACCGTCAGCACCCGGTTGAGCAGCAGCACGCCATGCTCGGCCCACGGCGTCAGGTCGCCGTTTGACGGCGCCGGGTAGCCGAGGTCGCTCGAGTACTCGCGGAAGATATTGACGAGCGAGCCGGGCAGCGGCCGGACGGCGGGGTCCACAGAGAAGCTGAGGCCGACCGGATGGCCAGGCGTCGGGTAGGGATCTTGTCCGACGATCAGCACCCGCACGTCGGCGAACGGCTGCTTGAACGCGCGCAGCACCTGGTCGCCCGCGGGCAGGTAGCGCTTGCCCGCGGCGATCTGCTCGCGCAGGAACGCGCCCATCCACGCGATCTGGTCCGCGGCAGGGGCGAGCGCTTCCGCCCAGCCCGCCTCGACGACACTGCTCAACGGCTCAGGCATGCGCAGAAAATAGCGCAAGCACAGGGAGTAAGGGGTGCAAACGCCCGGGCCGTGCGCCCGGCCGTGCGTTCGCCTGACCAACTGGGCTACCAGTGCTCGTCGCTATCGTCCTGGTCGTCACCGCCCCGGTCGCCGCCCGGGTCCTGGTCCTGGTCATCGTCGTGGGCGCCGCGCTGCTTCCCGATCAGGTGCTGCGCGGCCCGCATGTCCCGGCCCGCCTGGCCGCCGGGCTGGCCGGCCGGCTGCGCGAGCCCGGGGTCGTCTCGCGCCATCGCCTCCTCCGCGTCCTTCACGACCTTGTCGAAGACGCCCATGATTCCCCCGTTTGCGCTTGTCCGGTGGCGAGACGTGCTGGCCTTCCGCCCGGCTGTCCCCCTGTACATGGCCCTGCCTACCTACCCCCGCACCGGTGCCCTACCCCGCCAGGGGGGCCGCGCGGCGTGCTGACGTGCCCTTACTGTCTGTGTGGTAACTGGCTCGCGGGTGGTGCGGACCTGGTAAAAAGGGGTAACCTGCGCATGCGCGCGGGTTATCGACGGACCGCACCGGGATCGTCGCGGCGGGTGCTCGGCTTGGAGCGGACAACATGGAACGATGGGGCTCATGAAAGGACGCGTGCTGGTCGTCGACGACGACGCGGCGCTCGCGGAGATGCTTGGCATCGTCCTCCGCGGCGAGGGGTTTGATCCGACGTTTGTGGCTGACGGAGACAAGGCACTTGAGGCTTTCCGTGACACGCGGCCGGACCTGGTGCTGCTTGACCTGATGCTGCCCGGATCCGACGGCATCGACGTGTGCCGTCAGATCAGGGGCGAGTCCGGCGTGCCGATCGTCATGCTGACCGCGAAGACCGACACCGTGGACGTGGTGCTGGGCCTGGAGTCGGGTGCTGACGACTACATCATGAAGCCGTTCAAGTCCAAGGAACTGGTCGCCAGGATCAGGGCGCGGCTGCGGCGCACGGACGAGCCGGCTCCCGAGATGCTGCAGATCGGCGACGTGTCCATCGACGTGGCCGGCCACTCGGTGAAGCGGAACGGTGAGACGCTGAGCCTCACCCCGCTCGAGTTCGACCTGCTCGTCGCGCTCGCGCGGAAGCCGCGGCAGGTCTTCACCCGCGAGGTGCTGCTCGAGCAGGTCTGGGGCTACCGGCACGCGGCGGACACCCGGCTGGTGAACGTGCACGTGCAACGGCTGCGGGCCAAGATCGAGCAGGACCCGGAGCACCCCGAGATCGTCGTGACGGTGCGTGGCGTGGGTTACAAGGCGGGACCTGGCTGATCGGCGGATGGAGCAGTCTGCGGTTAACAGCGACGCGGCCGGCGTCCCGGCCGCGCCAGTACCGCCCGCCCCTGCCCTGCCCGGCCCCGCGCCCGTCCCGGTACCGCAGCATGACCAGGGTGACCTGCGCGACCGGCGCGAGGCCTGGGAGATGGCGCTGCGGCGCAAGAGATGGGTGCGCTGGCTCGTCAGCTGGCTCCCGCACGAGCTGACCATCGCCATCCGCTCCCTGCTGCGCTGGGAGCACTTGATCCTCGCGAAGGTCAGGCACCGCTGGCACCGGTCGCTGCAGTTGCGGGTGGTCGGTACCACGCTGGTCATCTCCGCGGCGGTGATCGCGGTGCTCGGCTTCTTCCTCACCGAGCAGATCGCCGACGGCCTGTTGTACAACGCGGAAACCTCGGCGCGGGCACAGGCCCTGACGGCGCTGAGCAATGCCGAGTCGGCCTCCGGGGTGACCTCGTACCCGGCGACCGGGCAGGCCGCGCGGCAGGTTCAGGGGTCGATCGCGGCGCTGGTCCAGCCGACGAGCGGCACCGCCACCTACAGCGTCGCCGTCGGGCTCAACCAGACCCTGCTGCCCCTGGCGGGCTACTACAAGTGGTCGTATACCTTCAACGCCGACGCGACGCTCCCGGAAACGCTGCTGAACAACGTCCAGCAGGAGCAGGTAGCCCAGGGAGAGGGTAAGTCGGAAAACAACCTGTACCTCGCGCCCACCACGCTGTTCCCCGGCGGGGGCGGCCCGGGCACGCCCGCGATCGCATTCGGCGCGCCGGTCAGCAACTACTACCAGCTCTACCTCGTGTTCCCATTGAACGAAGAGCAGCAGACCCTGCAGCTCGTCCAGACGACCCTCGTCGGCGTGGGAATCGCGCTCGTGGCCCTGCTCGCGGCGATCGCCTCGCTTGTGACCCGGTGGGTGGTGCTGCCGGTGCGGCATGCGGCGGCGGCCGCGCAGCGGCTGTCCGCCGGCCAACTCGAGGAGCGGATGGTCGTCGGCGGGGCCGACGACCTCGCCCTGCTCGCCACGTCGTTCAACGAGATGGCCGACAGCCTGCAGGAGAAGCTCCACGAGCTTGAGGAACTGTCCAAGGTCCAGCGCCAGTTCGTCTCCGATGTCTCGCATGAGCTGCGTACCCCGATGACGACGATCAGGATGGCGGCGGAAATCCTCTTCGATTCGCGGGAAGACCTCGAGCCGGCGGCCGCGCGCAGCACCGAGCTGCTGCAGAGCCAGATCGAGCGGTTCGAGACCCTGCTCACTGACCTGCTTGAGATCAGCAGGCACGACTCGAACGTCGCCACGCTCGACGCCGAGCCGGCCGACCTGTGCGATCTCGTGCGCAGGGGCGCGGACGACGCGCAGCAGCTCGCTGAGCGCCGGGGCTGCCGCATCGAGTTCCGGCTGCCGGTCGAGGCCACGATGGTCGAGGTGGACCGGCGCCGGGTGGAGCGGATCGTGCGCAACTTGCTCGTGAACGCCGTGGAGCACGGAGAGGGACGCGACGTGGTCGTCACCGTGGCGGCGGACTTGGGCGCGGCCGCCGTCGCCGTTCGCGACCACGGTGTCGGGCTTGCCCCGGGGGAGGAGCAGATGGTCTTCGAGCGGTTCTGGCGGGCGGACCCGTCGCGCGCGCGGACGGTTGGGGGCACCGGCCTGGGCCTGGCCATCTCCCTCGAAGACGCCCGGCTGCACGGCGGCTGGCTCCAGGCCTGGGGAGAGAAGGGCCGCGGCTCGGTCTTCCGGCTCACCCTGCCACGGACCTCCGGGCAGCCCATCGTCGGCTCGCCCCTGCCGTTGGGGCCCGACGAGGCGGAGATCGTGGCCAGCAGCGCCGTCACCACGCTGGATGCCGACCTGGCGGTCATTCCCCGGGGAGACGACGCCTCCTATCCGCACGGCGGATCCCGTGGGTAGGCGCGGTACGCTGCGGCGAACGCTGGCCACGCTGGCCGCGCTGTTCATCGCGGCACTCGCCGCCGGGTGCGTGTCGATGCCAACCGGCGGCCCGGTGCAGTCCTATCCGGTGAGCCAGGGGACAGGGGCGGCGAACCAGCCCAACGTGCAGTTCCAGCCGCAGAAACCGCGGGCCGGCTGGTCGCCGGACAAGATCGTCCAGGGGTTCCTCGCCGCCTCCGCCAGCTTCGGCGATTACAGCCAGGTGGCGCTGCAGTACCTGACGCCACAGGAACAGAAGGTCTGGAACTACCCGACTTGGTCGGCAGTGATCTACAAGGAGGGCCCGGACGCGGGGGACCCGGTCTACCCGGCCGCCGCGAAGACCGCGAAGACCCCGCAGACCTCGCAGTCCCCGCAGACCGCGCAGACCGCCAAGACGGCGACCGTCGAGGTCACCGGCACCATCCAGGCGACGCTTAAGGGAAGCAGCTACTCCGTGCCGTCCACCTCGGCAACCGGCAGCTCGTCTGACGCGCCGCCGCCGTTCCAGCTCGTCAAGGAACCCAGCGGCCAGTGGCGGATCTCGTTCGCGCCCGAGGAAGTGCTGCTCACCAGCGGCTCGTTCGCGAACGACTACCAGCTCCGTAACCTGTACTTCTTCGATCCGACGGGCAGCTACCTGGTCCCTGACCCGATCTACGTGCCGCTGCGCGCTCCCGGCGACCTGCTGAACGGGCTGGTCCAAGACCTGATCGACCCGCCGGACGACTGGCTCTCGGGCGGGGCGACGAAGACCGCGCTGCCGGCCGGCACCAAGATCAGCGACGTCACGGTGGACGGCGTGCTCGCGGTCGTCAACCTCACCGGCTCCATCGCCAAGGACGGCGGCAACGACGCGCTCATGGAGCAGGTCTCGTCGCAGCTGCTCTGGACGCTGTCCGGGTCCGGCCAGAACGGGTCAACCGGGGCGGTCCAGTCCCTCGAGGTCAAGCTGAACGGCCATCCGTGGTTCCCGCCGGGCAGCCCGGGAAACCCGGTGCAGCAGAAGTCTCAGAGCAAGAAGGGCCCGCCCACCGGGGCCAGCTCGGTGTACTACTACGTCGACAGCGCGGGATACCTGACCAGCCGCCAGGGCGCGGCAGGCAAACCGCAGCGGGTTGAGCTCATCGGCACCGGCTACACGCAGGTCGCGGTCTCACCGAGCGGCAGGTACCTGGCCGCGCTGCGCAATACCACCCTGTACACCGGGCTCGTCGGTGCCGGATTGCGAAAGCGGGGCAGCGGGTACGCGACGATGAGCTGGGACAGCAGCGACAACCTGTGGACGGCGCAAGGCAGCCAGGTCATCATGTTCCGCGTCACGGTCACCGCCAGGGACCCGCTCGGCCAGCTGAGTCCCGTGACCGTGACCGTGGACAACCCCCCGGCGAAGGACGTGGGCATCGCGTTCACCGCGCTGCGGGTCGCGCCGGACGGGGTCCGCGTGGCGCTCGTCATCGAAAGCGGCGAGCTGACCTTCGGCGCCATCTCCGGGCAGCAGGGGCCGAATCCGCAGATCACGCTGTCCGAGGTGAAGCTGACCCCGCTGAGCCCCGCTAATACGTTCTCCGGGCTTACCTGGTACGGCCCGGACAACGTCATCACGCTCGCCCAGCCGGGCCCCGCCGCGACCGAGTACCCGGTGAGCGGCGGTTACTCCACGCAGATGCCGGTCGAGCCGGACATGAAGACGATCACGGCCAGCCTGGGGAACCTGCTGATCGCCGGCCTGAGTGACGGCACCATCGTGGCGGACAACAGCCTCTTCGGCGCGTGGATGGCCCTCGGCAACGGAGTCGCGCCGGCCTACCCCGGTTGACCCGGTTTTCCACCGGGCTCACTGAGAACTCAGGGAAAGAAACAACGTTACCATTCCGTTATGTGATGTTTTGCCGCCAAGGTCCCTCCTGACAATTGAGCCGAGTAGAGCTAGCGTTCATGCATGGCACTCGCCCGGGTCCGTGGTTGCGCCGGGCAGGCCCTCCGAGCCGCGCTGGCGGCCGGAGGGTCTCCTTGGCAAGCCGATGCCAGCCGCAGGCGAAACGGTCCACGTAAGGCGACTTGTCGTCGTCCGATCACGGTGCGGCTTAGAAGTAAGTCCTGCCCCGCCGGGGAGCACAAGGCGCTCTCCGACCTCCGGGAGAAGGGTAGTAGTGGCCATGGAAGGCCGCGAACCTCTCAGCAGGCGGATGTGGGGTCGAAGACCAGGTCGGCCGGGCGAGTGCTTTCCGGACCGTTTTGTCCTGCACTGGTGAGGAAGGTAGAGCTTGAGCACAAGTGAAGGATGAAAAGGTTCGCCACAGGTAACCAACGCCGAAGGGGGATCGAGATGGAAATCACCTTCAAGGGCAGGCACACCAGCGTTCCCGAGCGCTTCCGCAGGCATGCGAGCGCGAAGCTGGCCAAGCTCGAGAAGCTCGATCACAACGCGATCCGGATCGATGTCGAGGTGTCGACGGAGCGTAACCCAAGGCAGGCCGACCACAGCGAGCGGGTAGAGCTCACGATCAGATCAAGGGGCCCGGCGATCAGGGCCGAGGCGGCCGCCGACGACCGGTACGCGGCCCTTGATCTCGCGTTCACCAAGCTCGAAGGCCAGCTGCGGAAGGCGGCCGAGCGACGCAAGGTCAGGCGGGGCGACCTCACGGTCCGCTCCACCGAAGTGCTGGCCGCGGTGGCCGCCCCGGCCGGCGCGGACGCTGCGGTGGCCGAGCCCGCTGACCTGGCCGACGTCTCGATCCCGGCGATCCCCGCGCCCGATGACGCGGCCATGCTCAACGGCATGCCGGTCGGCCGCCGGGCGGGCACCAGGGCACACGGCAAGTCGGGCGCACGGACGGGCGCGAGACCGGGCGGCCGGATGAACGGGCAGCGCCGCCCGGAGGCGGTGATACCGCTTCCGGCGCTGCCGGAGGACGACGCAGTCGACTTCGCCGGCTTCAGCGACGAGGCCGAGGCCGAGGCGTCCGTCTCGGGGCTGCTGTCGATGCACATGGTGGGCGATGGCCCGCTGGTCGTCAGGGAGAAATTCCACGCGTCGGAGCCGATGACCATCGACCAGGCGTTCGTGGAGATGGAACTCGTCGGCCACGACTTCTTCGCGTACCACGACAGCCAGTGCGGCAAGTTCAGCGTCATCTACCGGCGTCGCGGCTACGACTACGGCGTCATCCGTCTGGTCGAGGACTAACGGCGCGACTGGTTAAGTGGCCCGCTGACAAGTAACCTCAAGCAGAGGGAAACTAACCTTTAGTGGCGGGAAGCTGACTCAACCACGAGGCTCCAGCCTCAGCAAGCCCAAGGCGCCGCAGTACCTGCGGCGCCTGCCGACAGCACAGACCACGAGGCTCACCCAGGCTTCCGCAAGGGAATGCCGTTCATCGCGGCACTCCCTGCGGGCGCCATGGGCAGAGTCCCCTCCATTCCGGGGGGTCCAGGGGGCGTCCCCTGGAAGGAAAGGAGCACGGCCGTGACCGAGCGGTCCTTTACGGCCAGGAACGCGCCGACGGGCAGGCCGTCGACCGCCAAGCCTGGGGTTGGCTCGCCGCCTAAGCAGCCGTCCCCTGACGCGCCCCCTCCCCCCGTACCCCAGCCGGCACCAGACGGTGACGCCCGGTCGGCCACCGACCCGATCCGGGTGCTGATCGCGGATGATCACGCCTTTTTCCGCCGCGGCCTGGAGGTGGTACTCCAGGGAGAGGCCGGGCTTGAGATCGTCGGCCAGGCCTCCGACGGCGTGGAGGCGGTGGCGGTGGCCACCGAGGTGGCGCCCGACGTCGTGCTGATGGACATCCGGATGCCCAAGATGACCGGCATCGAGGCCGCCCGCCAGATGAAGGAGGTCGCCCCGTCCGCCAAGATCGTGATCCTCACGATCAGTGACGAGGATGACGACCTGTTCGAGGCGATCCGCGCGGGCGCGATCGGCTACCTGCTCAAGGACATCCCGCTCGACGAACTGGCCGACTCAGTGCGCGCTGTGTACGGCGGGCAGTCCCTCATCAACCCGTCGATGGCGGGCAAGCTGATCACCGAGTTCGCCACCCTGGCCCGCCGGGATGCCGACGAAGGGCCGGCCAAGCACGCGCCCGTGCTGAAGCTGACCGAGCGCGAGATGGAGGTGCTCCGCCTGGTGGCGCGCGGCCTGAACAACCGCGACATCGCCAAGGAGCTGTTCATCTCGGAGAACACCGTGAAGAACCACGTGCGGAACATCCTGGAGAAGCTGCAGATCCACTCCCGGATGGAGGCCGTGATGATCGCGGTGCGGGAGAAGCTGATCGAGATCAGCTAGCTCCCCCCGGGGGGACGACCCCCCGTACCCCCCGGTGCGCGGCCGATGGCAAAAACCGCCATTATATCGGCCGCGCGGTCACGCATCCTGGAGGGCGGCGGCGAGCGGCTGGGCGAGCGGGGCAGGCTGTACCCGCTCCGCCACCACATTCGAGCAGCCGGCCCACTGCGCGGCCTCCGTGAGGGCTCGCGCCATGGGGGCGACGGCCCCGGGCCGCTCCAGGAAGACGTTCCTGGCCACGAGCGTTTTCCCGTCCCTCGCCGGGTCGGCCCAGCCCGCGATCTGGCCGCCGGCGAGCAGCGGCATGGTGAAATAACCCCGCTCGCGCTTCTCCCTAGGTACGTAGGGCTCAAACAGGTGCCGGTAGCCGAACATCCGCAGCACCCGCTTCCTGTCCCAGATCAGCGAGTCGAACGGGGAAAGCAGCGCCGTGCGGTGCGTGCCGCGGCCGCCCGCGGCCAGCCAGGCGAGCGCCGCCGGGTCGGCCCAGGCCCGGGCCGGCTGCTTCCCGCCGTGCACCGTCACCGGCACGAGCCCGGCCGCCGCCGCGGCGCCGTCGAGCCGCGTGGCATCCCGCAGTTGGAGCCCGTACCCGTTCAGCCGCTGGTACTCCATGAAGTCCGCGTGCGTGGCGACCCCGAGCGCCCGGGAGACCGTGCCCACCAGGTGAATGAGGCACTCGTCGTCAGTAGGCTCGAGCCCGAGCAGGTCCGCGGGTATGACCCGCTCAGGCAGGTCGTAGATCCGCCGCCAGCCGGTGCGCCGCACGCAGACCGCGCGCCCGGTGTCGATCAGCCACTCCGCGGCGATCTTCACCTCCGACCAGTCCCACCACGGGCCGCCCGCCTTCGCGCCGCCGAGTTGCGTCGCGGTCAGCGGTCCCTCGTCACGCAGCCGGCCGAGAACTTGCTCGCAGGCCTCCTCAGAGACCTTGTGCCAGCGCTGACCACGCGCGGCGATCGCGCGCCGCCGCCAGGCGTAATACGGCCAGTCCGCGATGGGCAGGATGCACGCCGCGTGTGCCCAGTACTCGAACGCCGTCGGCTTCGTCGCCGGCCAGTAGGCCTCCTCGACCGCCGCCCGGCCGACCGGCCCGAGCCTGGCGTACGCGACGAGCTCATGCGACCGCGCGAGCACGGAGATGGTGTCAAGCTGCACGGCGCTGACCCGGCGCAGTACCCCGGCCACCCCGCCCCGCTTCGCCCCCGCCCCGATGAATCCCTGTGCGTAGAGGGTGGCCCGCCGCACCTCGTCCGCGCTCAGCTGAAGGCTATCCCCGGCCGGCGTCCGCGGCTCACGCAGAACGGTAGCGGCTGTCTGTCCCACGCCAATGACTCTAGCGGGCGGATCCGACATTCAAGGCGCCGTGCGGTCAGGCCCCGGCAGCCGGCTTCAACGCGGCCGGACCTAATACCAGTCGGTGTTCATCGCCTTGGAGAACAGCAGGATGAGGCAGCCGAAGATCGCAACGGCGGCACCGATCCAGAAGACCAGCCAGTGCGGGGTGGGAACGAACGCGGCACCGCCGACGATGAAACCGACGATGACAACCGAGGTCCCGACCCAGGAGATGGTCCGGCCGCGGTTGTGCTCCATGTGCCCGGCTCCGTGGACCAGCGCGGCGCTGCTTCCCCCCGTGCCCTCCACGGTGCCCGATGCCTGCTCGGCCACGACTCCTCCTTCAGACCCCACGCTGCCTATGCTGAGGTTGTCACGAAAATACCTCAACGTGCGGCGGGACGCGGTAGCCGGCCCCCCAATCTCGCCTACGATGGCATGGTGAGGCGTGTTCAGCCCACGCGCAGATCCGCGCACGTCCGACAAGTACCGAGTCCTGCCGCAAGGAGCACGACGAAAAGTGCCTTCGATCCTAGACAGCATCCTTCGCGCCGGCGAAGGCAAGATCCTGCGCCAACTCAAGCGGATCAGCGAGCAGATCAACTCCGTTGAGGATGACTTCGTCGCGATGAGCGACGCCGAACTGCGCGGGATGACCGACGAGTTCAAGCGGCGGCTCGCCGAAGAGGGCGAGACGCTCGACGACATCCTGCCCGAGGCGTTCGCCGCAGTCCGCGAGGCGGCTCGCCGCACGCTCGGCCAGCGCGCCTTCGACGTGCAGCTGATGGGCGCGGCGAACCTGCACATGGGCAACATCTCCGAGATGCGCACTGGTGAGGGCAAGACGCTCACCGGCGTGTTCCCGGCCTACCTGAACGCGTTGGCGGGCAAGGGCGTGCACGTCGTCACGACCAACGACTACCTGGCCAAGCGCGACTCGGAGTGGATGGGGCGGGTGCACCGCTTCCTCGGCCTCGAGGTCGGGGTGATCCTGGCCGACATGACGCCGGCCGACCGGCACAAGGCTTACGCCGCCGACGTCACCTACGGCACGAACAACGAGTTCGGCTTCGATTACCTGCGCGACAACATGGCGTGGTCACTTGAGGAGACCGTGCAGCGCGGCCACAACTTCGCCATCGTCGACGAGGTGGACTCGATCCTGGTCGACGAGGCGCGGACGCCGCTGATCATCTCCGGTCCGGCCGAGCAGAACTCCCGCTGGTACACAGAGTTCGCCAAGATCGCCCCGCGGCTACGGCGCGGCGAGGACGGCGAGGGCGACTACGAGGTTGACGAGAAGAAGAAGACCGTCGGCATCCTCGAGTCGGGCGTGGAGAAGGTCGAGGACTGGCTCGGCATCGACAACCTGTACGACCCGGTCAACACCCCGCTCGTGTCGTTCCTGCAGAACTCGCTCAAGGCCAAGGAACTGTTCAAGAAGGACAAGGACTACGTCGTGATGAACGGCGAGGTCCTCATCGTGGACGAGTTCACCGGCCGCATGCTGCACGGCCGCCGGTATAACGAGGGCATGCACCAGGCCATCGAGGCCAAGGAAGGCGTGCAGATCAAGGACGAGAACCAGACGTTCGCCACGATCACGCTGCAGAACTACTTCCGGCTCTACGACAAGCTCGCGGGAATGACCGGCACGGCGATGACCGAGGCCAACGAGTTCATGCAGATCTACAAGCTCGGCGTGGTCCCGATCCCGACCAACAAGCCGATGATCCGCGCGGACGAGACCGACGTGATCTACCAGACCGCGCAGGCGAAGTTCGACTCGGTGGTTGAGGACATCGCGGAACGGCACCAGGCCGGGCAGCCCGTCCTCGTCGGCACCGTGAGCGTCGAGAAGTCCGAGCTGCTGTCGGTGATGCTCAAGCGGCGCGGCATTCAGCACCACGTGCTCAACGCCAAGTACCACGAGCAGGAGGCGATGATCGTCGCCCAGTCCGGCCGGCTCGGCGCGGTCACCGTGGCGACGAACATGGCCGGCCGCGGCACCGACATCATGCTCGGCGGTAACCCCGAGTTCATCGCCGACCTCGAACTGCACCAGCGCGGCCTGTCGCCGGTTGACACGCCAGAGGACTACGAGGCGGCGTGGCCGGAGGCGGTGGCCAAGGCGAAGGCGGCGGTCGCCGCCGAGCACGAGCAGGTCGTCGAGGCGGGCGGGCTGTACGTGCTCGGCACCGAGCGGCACGAGTCGCGCCGCATCGACAACCAGCTGCGCGGCCGGTCGGGCCGGCAGGGCGACCCGGGCCTGTCCCGGTTCTACCTGTCGCTCGAAGACGACCTGATGCGGATGTTCAACTCCGACCGGGTCGCGGCGATCATGGACCGGCTGCACATCCCGGCGGACGTCCCGGTCGAGAACTCGGTGGTCTCCAGGTCGATCAGGTCCGCGCAGACCCAGGTGGAGTCGCAGAACTTCGAGATCCGCAAGGACGTGCTCAAGTACGACGACGTGCTCAACCGGCAGCGCCAGGTCATCTACGGCGAGCGGCGGCAGGTGCTCGAGGGCGCGGACCTGCACGTGCAGGTGCGGTCCATGATCGACGAGGTGACCGCCTCCTACGTCACCGCCGCGACGGCCGACGGGTACCCGGAGGAGTGGGACCTGGAGAAGCTGTGGCGGGCGTTCAAGCAGCTCTTCCCGATCACGCTGCCGATCGACACGGTGATCGAGGAGGCGGGCGGTGACAAGTCAGGGCTGACCGCCGACATGATCACCGCCCTGGTGCAGGAGAACGCGCAGCAGGCATACGACCGCCGCGAGGCCGACCTCACGCCCGACAGCATGCGCGAGATCGAGCGCCGCGTCGTGCTGTCCGTCCTCGACCGCAAGTGGCGCGAGCACCTGTACGAGATGGACTACCTTCGCGAGGGCATCGGCCTGCGCGCCATGGCGCAGCGCGACCCGCTGGTCGAGTACCAGCGGGAGGGCTACGACATGTTCAACTCGATGATGGACGGCATCAAGGAAGAGTCGGTCGGCAACCTGTTCAACCTCCAGATCGAGTTCCAGGAGAACCCCATCGTCGAGGAGGTGGGAGCCGGGGCACAGCTCGCGTTCGGCGGCAGCCTTCCCGGCGTCGCCACGGGCGGCGCCCAGCAGGCGCAGGCCGCGGCCGCCCCGGCTGCGCAGGCACCCGCCGCGCCGGCGGTGCCCGCCCGCGCACCGCGGCCCGTACCCCCGCCGCAGCCGGCGCCGGCCCCCCCGCCGGCCCCCTTCAGCAAGTCCCGCGGGCGGCACGCCGCCAACGGG
>Ga0265338_10002436_pt1 | contig 27967 bp, 20 predicted proteins | sample 42126metaG_FD_193579 | JGI IMG/M metagenome (GOLD analysis project Ga0265338, IMG submission 193579) | Rhizosphere microbial communities from Carex aquatilis grown in University of Washington, Seatle, WA, United States - 4-21-26 metaG | ecosystem: Host-associated > Plants > Roots > Rhizosphere...
ACCCTCCTGACAAAGCGGGTTGATCGGCATCGCGAGAAGGATCTCGTCGCGCAGCTCGGCGCCGAGATCGATCTCGCCTCCCTCGAAGTAGACCACGTCCCCGTCGTCGTCGTCATCTTCCTCGGCATCGGCACCGGCGCCCTGCTCGACGAAGCTGACCGTGAGCGGGATGTCGAGGTCGACGCGTGCCGCCTCGAGGCAGCGCGAGCACGACGTCTCCAGCACGCCGCGCAAGTCGCCGCGCAAGAGAACGTCATCGCCGCTCTTCTCCAGCACGCCGCGCATCTGCACGCCGGCCGGGCCGGGCTTCGCGCCGAGGTCAGGGCATTGCTCTTCCAACCAAGCGGTCGTCACGGGCAGATCGACCTCCAGGCCGTCGTCGCCGATGTCCTTGATTTTGAAGAGCATTTGCCTAGAAATCCCCGTTGGGGGCGCCTTTGGGAGGGTGAAACTATAGGGGGGAGGGTTGCGGAGTCAAGCACTCCGCTTAGTTACGAAGTTCGGCCGCGCCGCCACGGACGCCGCCGGAAGAGCCATCCGCGCCTCGACGTCGACGTCCCGATGCTACTTTGCGGCGCCCGACGCAGCGCTGCCACCGAAGAGGAGCAGCGACTTCAGATCCTCGTCATTGAAGACCAGCTGGCCGCCCAGGAACCAGTCGATACCGCCGCCCGCGCCCGCGGTCGCGCGCGTGGTGTTGATGACGTCGTCGGCGCCGCCGACCAGGAACAGGTTGCGCTTCCAGATCGCCGCCAGCAGCGCCGGCTTCACGCGCGGATACTTGTTGGTCAGCGTGTCGAAGATGTCGACCGACAGCACCAGCTTATCGTCGAGCAGGTACAGATCCGCGCCGACGCCGCCGGTCGACTCCTTGATGCCGAAGCGGCCAGCGATCGCGCCGATGCGCTTGCCGAGCATCAGCGAGAAGCGCAGCTTCTGCGACGTCGTCACGGTCGTCGTCGCGTTCACGCCGGTCTGTGAGCTGCTGGTGAGCTGGGTGGTCTCCTCGCGGAAGCCGCGCGGGTCCTCGACGAGCTCGATGAGGTAGAACTTGTCGGGCCGCGGCACCAGCATGACCGAGAGGTATTCCTTGGCCGTGTGCGAGATGAAGTTCCACTCGCCGCGCAGCCCGACGATGGTCTGCAGCTTGGTGATGCCGCGGACGAAGCTGCCGGCGTCCTCGGTGATCTCCTCGACGTTGTTGGCGATCGTGTCGTCGGTCAGCAGGCGCCCCGCCGTGCCCTGCCCCTTGTCCAGCCGCGACGTGATCGACTCGACGTTGTGCAGCGACTTGTCGAGGTTGTCGACGGTCGACTGCAGCTTGGCCAGCGAGCCGCGCACGGCATTGCCGGTCGACTTGACCTCGTTGTCGCTGGATCCGACCAGGGTCTTGATCGACTCGGTGATCTCCCGGACGTTCCGGATCGCCAGCTTGGCGTCACCCGCCTCGGCCGAGGTCACGTTGTCGATGTTCGCCGCGATGTGGTCGACGCGGTTGAGCAGGCGCTCGAGCACGATCGAGTTGGTCTCGATCAGCTTGTCGACGTTGGTCGCGATGTCGGTGAGCTGGCCCGAGGTCAGCTTGTGAACGTCTTGCAGGATGTCTTTCAGGATCGGCAGGATCGTTCCGATGTCGGCCATGAGATCGGCCATGCCGGTCGGCTCGCGCACGTTCTTGATCTGGTCGCCGGCCTTGAGCCTGGTCATCTCCTGTCGCTGGCCGTTGACCAGCGCGAAGGGCGTGCCGGGGTCGATCTCCAGATAGTATTCGCCGAGCAGCGACGCCGACTTCTTCGACACCACGGCGTTCGACCAGAGCTCGATCCCCGGATTCATGCGGATGGTGACGCGCGCTTGCGCGGTCGCGGGATCGAGCTCGCGCTTGTCGATCTGACCGATCGAGATGCCGGCGGTCTGCACGCGCGACTTCTCGAACAGGCCCGAGGCGTCCTTGAACAGCGCCCACACCACCAGTCCCTGATTGCCCGAGGTGCGCTCGCTGGTCGAGCGAATCAGGAAGTAGCTGATGGCCGAGACGACCAGAACCAGTACGCCGACGGTGACCGCCGCCCAGCTGCGCCTCACGGAGACGGCCTCGGCGGGTCGAGGGCGCCCATCGCCACGGCGCCCGACGTCTCGACGAACTCGCGCAGCTCCGGCTGCTGCGACGCCAGCACCTCGTCGCGCGTGCCGGTCACCAGGATCTTGCCGGCGTAGAGCATCGAGATCCGGTCGCCGATCCGGAACGTCGACGCCATGTCGTGCGAGATCACGACCGACGTCACGTTGAACTGATCGGCTGTGCGCCGGATCATCTCGTCGACGTTCTTGGTCGCGATCGGATCCAGACCCGTGGTCGGCTCGTCATAGAGCAGGATCTCCGGCCGGTCGATGAGGGCGCGCGCGAGCCCCACGCGCTTGCGCTGGCCGCCCGATAGCTCGGCGGGGAACTTCTGCTCGATGCCCGGCACGTCGCCCAGGTCGAGCCGTCGCAGCAGATCTCTCACCCGTTCCATCACCTCTTCGCGCGAGAGACTGTACCTCTCCAGCAGAGGGAACGCGATGTTCTCGACGACGTTCATCGAGTCGAACAGCGCCGCGTACTGAAACACCATGCCGAACTTGCGACGGATGCGTCCGAGCTCGACGTCGTTCATCGGCACCAGATCGACGCCGTCGACCCAGATATGCCCCTCCTCGGGCTTGAGCAAGCCCATGAGGTGCTTCATCAGCACCGACTTTCCCTGCCCCGACCCTCCGATGATGATGTTGGTCTTTCCGCGCTCGATGTCGAGATCCACGCCGCGGAGAACGTGTTGCGGGCCGAAGGTCTTGTTCAGGTCGCGCACCCGGATCTGCCAGCGCGCGCTCTTGACCGACGGATCCGCCGACTCGGGCTCGGCAGGCGACGCCGGTTTGGAAGCCCCCTTGTCGGCGGGAGGCGCCGCGGGCGGCTTGCCGGAGGGGGGCTTGGCGGGCGGCCTCATGACTTGTACGGCCACAAGAGATGAAAGATGTCGATCAAGAAGAAATCGAGCACGAGCACCGACACCGACCCCGACACCACGGCGCGCGTGGTCGCGAGCCCGACCTCCTTGGCGCCGCCGCGCGCGTTGAAGCCCTGGAAGCACGACGCGAGCGACAGCGAGATCCCGAACACCACCGCCTTGCTGGCGCCGATGATGTAGTCCTTCGGATCGGTCCAGAAGGTGAAGTACTCGATGAACTCTCCGAGGTCGATCTGCTTGATGACGATCGAATAGAAGTACGCGCCGCCGAGCCCCACGATGTTGAACACCATCGTCATCACCGGCATCATGATGATCGTCGCCACGATCCGCGGCGTGACCAGATATTGAATCGGATTGACGGCAAACGTGTTGAGCGCGTCGATCTGCTCGGTGATGCGCATCGAGCCGAGCTCGGTCGCCATGCCCGAACCGGCGCGCGCCGTGATCATCAGCGCCGTGAAGACCGGCGCCAGCTCCTGCGCCAGCGACAGGCCGACGGTGGCGCCGACGAAGCGCTCTTGATTGAAGATCGCCAGCGCGTTGATCGCCTGTTGCGCCGCGACCGCGCCCGAGAACAGGCCGACCAGCATGATGATCGGCAGCGAGCCCACACCGACGAAGTGCATCTGCTCCAGGAACAGGCGCAGCCGGAACGGCCGGCGGAAGAGCCACACGAAAGACTGGAACAGCAGCATCGAATGCTCGCCGAAGTAGCCGAAGAAGATCCACAACGGCGTCAGCGCCGTCTCGACCGCCCCCTTGAGCGTGATGCGGTCGTCGGTGGCTGCCGGCCCCTGCCCCGGAACCTCGGCCGAGATTTCGTTCATGGAGCCGCCGCGGCCGGGCCGCCGGAATCGCCGCGCCCGCCGGTGTAGATGCGCGGCACGCGCTTCGAGATGCCGCACAGAATCTCGTAGCTGATCGTGCCCGCCCAGGCGGCGACCTGGTCGACGGTGATCTCGTCGCGGCCGTCGTCCTTGCGATCGTCCTTGCGACCTTGCTGGCCGTCGTCCTTGCGATCGTCCTTGCGATCGTCCTTGCGATCGTCCTTGCGATCTTGGCCAATCAGCGTCACCCGATCGCCGAGCGCCACGCCGGGGACGTCGGTCACGTCGACCATCAGCATGTCCATGCAGACGGCGCCCACGATCGGGGCGCGGCTCCCGCGGATCAACGTCATCGCTCCTTGCACGTGTCGAGGATAACCGTCGGCGTACCCGATGGGGAGGGTCGCGATGCGCGACGGGCGCGAGGCGCGCCAGGTGCCGCCGTAGCTGACCGGCGTCGCCGGCGCGATGTCGTGCAGGGCCATGACGCGCGTGATCAGGCTCAACGACGGCCGGAGGCCCGGCAGCGCGACCTCGGCCGACGGCAAAGCGCCGTAGAGCGCGAGCCCGGGCCGCACGGCATGAAGGCGCGCCTGCGGAAACCGCACGGCCGCGGCGCTGTTCGCCGCATGGAGCGTCAGCGCGCCGAAGCCGCGCGCGCCCGCCAGGGCGACGCAGTCCTGGAAGCGCGCGAGCGACTCGAGCGTGATCTGGGGATTCGCGCCGTCGGCCGACGCGAAGTGGGTCGCCAGGCCCGCGACCTGGATCGAGGGCAGTCCGCGCGCGCGATCGAGCACCGCGGGCAGGTCGGCGACCGAGAATCCGAGCCGGCTCATCCCCGTGTCGACCTTGAGGTGAACGGCGACCCGCCGGCCGAGGCGAGCGGCGGAGGTTGCGAATCGGTCGAGGTCGCCGGTGTCATAGATGACGGGGGTCAGCCCTTCGTGGAGAACGTCGTCCTGGTGTCGGTTGTAGAACGCGCCCAGCACGACGATCGGCAGCCGAATCCCCGCGGCGCGCAGCTCGAGACCCTCTTCGACCAGCGAGACGGCCAGCGCGTTGCTTACCGGTTCCAGGGCGCGCGCGACCGCGACCGCGCCGTGACCGTAGGCATCGGCCTTCACCACACCCCAGATCGCCACGTGCGCGCCGACGGTGGCGCGCAAGCGGGCCAGGTTGTCGGTGATCGCGCACAGATCGATCTCGGCCACCGTGGGCCGGATCGATGTGCGGATGTCGACTTCGGCCAACGGAGCGTGACCGGCCGCTCCACCACTGCGTCTAAGACTGCTGGCCAAAACCGGTGTAGTTTCATCCGCGTCGCGCGGATCGTCAATTTCTCCCGAGCGATTCGCGACGATCGCGCCGAGACGCGCGCGGAATACCGTCACCGCGTGCCGCCACCGTGAGGCACACGACCGACTGGGAACCCTGGAGTTCCCAGTCCGCGACGCGCGGCTCAGCCCTCGCCGGTGACCAGGCGCTTGCTCAGCAGCAGCGAACGGCCCTGCGGGGTCACCAACCCGCGGCGGGTCAGATCGGACACGATCCGCGACACCGTCTCGCGGCAGGCGCCGATGCGGTTCGCCAGCTCCTGCTGCGTCGGACGGTGGCGGATGAGCAATCCCTCGGGGACCTCCTGCCCCTCGCCCTCCTGGCGGCCGAGCAGGCGCAGCGCCCCGATGACGCGATCCTCGACATCCGACAGCGCGAGGGCGACCGCCATGTCCTTTGACCGGTTGAGGCGAGCGACCAGCATGCGGCCCAGCGTCATGGGCAGCTCGGGCAGCGCGCGCAGGTGCGTGAAGATCGCTTCACGCGGAATGACCAGCACTGCCGTCGGCTCGACCGCCTCCCACTCGTTGGTGAGCGGCTGGTCCGGCGCCAGCAACGCGTCGCCGATCAGGTCGCCTGGACGGAAGACCTCGAGGGTGATCTCGCGGCCGCTCTCGCCCCGACGGACGGCGCGGACGCGGCCCCGAAGGACCAGGAAGGCGTGGTCGATGACGCTCCCCTCGGCGACGAGCGTCGCACCGCGCGCAACCTGGCGTACCGAGCACGCCTGGCCGAGCGCCTGAAGGGTGGTCTGGTCGGCGCCGGCGAAGGCGGCACAACCCGAGAGCGCAGACAGCTCCGTAGCGACCGGGGCGACGGTCTTGCGGGCTTTGCCAAGTCCGTTGAAGTCAAGCGGCACGTTAGCGATGGACATTCCGGGCCTCCTTTACGCAAGCCCAGGAACGCAACGCTGATGCCAATTTCTAGAGCGCGGTTCGGCGGCACTTCCGGCCCATCGAGCCCGTCAGGACCATCCCCCGTGGCGCGGACGCCACAGTCGGCGTGAAACTGTAACCCGCGCCGTAGGTCAATCGGCACAGCGCGAGACAGAGCCTCGAGCCGTTCAAGCCGTCGCGGCGGGCTTGGGGGCGGCCAACTTGGGGGGGGGAGGCGTGGCGCTGCGCGGCGCCGCGCGCACGACGCGTGCCTTCCGCTTGATGGGCTTGCGGCGCGCCTTGGTCTTCTCTGTTCCCCGGGGCGCCCTGCCCTGGCCGTTGTCTCGCTGCGCCCGGCGCGCTTCACGGAATTTCCGAATCTCGGTTTTGGAGAGATCCTTGTGCTTGGCGCAAACCATTCCGAAGACCGGCGCCGCCCGGTTCGTGCATCCTGGGACCGGGCAAAGCTGGATCGGCGCCTTCCGGCGCGTCCGCTTGCGCCCCATGACGCCGGCCAGCGCCAGGACCGCTCCTGGGACGCGACGGCCCGAGCCCGGGGGTCGCCCGCGCCGCTTTCCGTTCGGCGTGAGGTTGGGCGCGTCGCCTCCAGAAAACGCCGAGAGGATCGCCTCGCGCGCACGCGCAACGGCATCCTGCTCGATCAGCGCCGAGAGTTGGCCAACGAAGTCACCGACGATGTGACGGATCTGCGAAGACGAATCGGAAGAGGACGAGGAAGACGAGGAAGCTCGCGCCATTACTAAATCTCCTGGTGTTTCTTGACGGCGCGCAGACTACTCTCAAACATCCAGTGTTGCAAACGTCAAACGAGCAAACATCAACCAGTCGGCAGGGCCCGCGATGAATGTTAACGACCAATCAACTGAATCAAGACGTTGCGCTTCGTTTCACAATGGAAACCGACGGCGGTGACGAGCCTGAACACACGGTGGAACGCACGACGGCGATGCGCGCAATGAGCTTCGTCGCCTTCTTTGCCGTGGTGATCGCAGTTCTCGGCGGGCTGCACTACTACATTTGGGCCCGCCTGGTTCGGGACACGCACGTTCCGCAGCCGTGGGCGGGGGTGATGCTGGCCGGGTTGATCGTGCTCGCCACGGGGTTGCCACTGATGCGGCTCGTGATCCGGCGTTGGCCGGCCGCCGCGCGCATCTTCAGCTGGCCGTTCTACACCTGGCTGGGCGTGGCGATGCTCCTCTTCTTTCTGTTGCTGGGGGGCGACATCCTCAGGTTGGTCCTCTTTGTCGGTCACAAACTGCGCGCGCAGCCGCTGCCGGTCGATCTCGGACGGCGCACGTTGTTCGCACGCGGCGTCGCGGGCGTCGTCACGATCGTGGCGGGCGTGTTGACCGCGGCGGCGCTACGCTCCGCGCTGGGGCCGGTGGCGGTGAAGCGTGTTCCGGTGACGCTGTCGCGTTTGCCCAAGGAGATGAACGGATTCACGTTGGTTCAGCTGACCGACATCCACGTTGGACCCACGATTGGGCGCGCGTTCATCGAAACCATCGTGGCACACGCAAACGCGCTCAATCCGGACTTGATCGCCATTACCGGCGATCTGGTCGACGGCACCGTCGACGAGCTCCGCGATGCGGTCGCGCCACTCGCCGAGCTGCGCGCGCGCCACGGCGTCTACTTCGTCACCGGCAACCACGAGTATTTCTCGGGCGCCACGCCCTGGATCGCCGAGCTCACGCGCCTCGGCATCCGCTGCCTGCGCAACGAACGCGTCTCCATCGGCGACGGCGCCGCCAGCTTCGACCTCGCGGGCGTCGACGACCGCTCGGGCGCGCGCTTCGCCGAGCCCGGACACGGCGAGAACCTGGACAAGGCGCTGGCGGCGCTCGACCCGGCGCGCGAGGTGGTGTTGCTGGCGCATCAGCCGAAGTCGGTGTTCGCGGCCGCGCGGTTCGGGATCGGGCTGCAGCTCTCCGGGCACACCCACGGCGGGCAGATCTGGCCGTTCAGTTATCTCGTTCGCCTGCAGCAACCGTTCGTCGCCGGGTTGCACCGCCACCAGGGGGCGCAGGTCTACGTGAGCCGCGGCACCGGCTACTGGGGGCCGCCGATGCGGCTCGGCGCGCCCGCCGAGATCACCCAGCTGGTCCTCACGCGCGGCGACGCCGAAGCTGGCGGCGGCAGCGCGTCCACCCCGACCTGAACCGTACGCGGCTCGCCGCCGCGCGTGAACCCGATCGTTACGCGCTCGCCGACGTCGTGGTCGGAGACGCGGGCGACCACCTCATCGGCGACGTGGGTCTCGAGGTGATCGACCGCGGTGATCACGTCGCCCGGGCGCAGGCCGGCACGGGCGGCGGGCGCGCCGGCGACGACGTGGCTCACGACCGCGCCCTCCCCCGACGACGCGTCGCCGAGCTGCGCGCGATCGCGCGGATCCAGCTCCTGGACGTCGACCAGCAAGACGCCGATGTACGGGTAGCGCGCCTCGCCGCGCGCCAGGATCATCTGCGCCACGCGCCGCACGCGATTGATCGGCAGGCCCTGCGGGCCGACCGCCAGCGCGACCACCTCGCCGTCCAGATTCACCAGCGCGCCACCGGGGTTCTGCCCGCCGAGGGACACGTCGGTCGAGAACGAATCGCGCCCGCCGGTGGCCGCCGAGAGGGGGGTCTCGCGCGGCTCGCGCCGCCGGCCGTTCACCAGCCCGCGGGTCGATTGGACGATGCCGTCGCCGCGCCGAGAGATCGCCAGGACCCACTCGCCGAGCTCGACCAGGTCCGAATCAGCGAAGCGAGCGACGGCCAGGTCGCGCGGCGGGTGCTCGACCTGGAGCACGGCGACGCCGCTGTGCGGATCCGCGCCGCGCAGGCGCGCCGGGAGCGCGCGACGGTCAGCGAGCACGACGCGCAATGCGTGCGCATCGGCGACGGCGTCGGCGCCGGTGACCACGTCGCCGAGCGTGTCGATGGCGACGCCCGACGCGCTCGAAACGCCGCGCCCGTCGCGCCAGATCTCGATGCGGACCACGGCGGGCGCCGCGGTCTCGGCCGCCGCCGCCAGCGCGCGACCGAGGCGCGCTGGGCCGCCGGAATCGCCATCGAGGGTGGCGCTCTCGGCCGACGCGCGACCGTCACCCGCGCCCAGCGACAGCGCGATCGCCGCCGCGGTCACGGCCCAGATGCACCGTCGACCACCCATCCATTGCCTCGCGTGCCCAAGCTAATCATGGGAACGCGAGGCAGAAGAGGTGACGCCGGGCGAGGCTGCGGACGGCAGGTGAGGCGTTTACTTGACGGTGACGAAGCGGGTCCCCGAAGCACCGCGCACCCGGAGCAAGTGCCCGTTCTTCTGCGGCACGCGTAACGCCTGGATCGCCTCCTCGGCGCTGCTGACGTTGCGGCGATCGACCTCGACGATGACGTCGCCCGGCTTCAGGCCGGCACGCTCGGCGGGGCTGCCCGCGAGCACGTCCGTGATCACCGTGCCCTTGGTGTTGCGATCCATGCCCAGCGAATCGGCGACGTCGGGCGACAGCGTCTGCAGCGCCATGCCGATCTTGCCCGACGCCTCGGGCTGCCGAGCATCCTCGTCGGGGAGCTCACCCAGCGTCACGGCGAGCGCGCCTGCCTTGCCGTCGCGGTCGTAGCGCAAGGTCACGTTCGACCCGATGTTCTGCGACGACACGTAGTCGACGACGTCCGACGAATTGTTGACCTTCTGGTTATTGATGCCGGTGATGACGTCACCGGGCCGGATGCCGGCCTTGCCCGCGGGCGCGCCCGGCGTCAGCTCGGCAACGACGGCGCCCGAGGGCGGCAGGTTCTTGCCCAGCTTCGCCTTCTGCGCGTCGTCGAGATCCTTGACGTCGGTCAGCATGATCCCGAGGTATGGGTACCGGACGTGTCCTTCCTTGAGCAGGACCTGGGCGACGCGCCGCACTTCATTGACGGGAATGGCAAACCCGTAGCTGCCGCCCGCGCCGACCTGGATCAACGTGTTCACGCCCACGACCTCGCCGTCGAGGTTGACCAGCGGACCGCCCGAGTTGCCGGGGTTGATCTTCGCGTCGGTCTGGATGTAGCCGCGCACGCGCTTGCCGGACATCTGAACGTGACGACCGGGGCGGCCCTTGCCGCTGACGATGCCGGCGGTCACCGTCTGCTCCAGCCCGAGCGGGCTCCCGACCGCAACCACCCACTCGCCAACCTCCAGCTTTTCGGAGTCGCCCAGGCGTGCCGCCGTCAGGTTCGCCGGCGGCTTCTCCAGCCGCACCACCGCGACGTCCGTCTGCGCATCCTTGCCGATGACCTTGGCGGGATACTCGTTGCCGTCATTGAGAGTCACGGTGACCTTCGTCGCCCCCTGGATCACGTGGCGATTGGTGACGATGTTACCGCTGGTGTCGAGGATGAATCCCGATCCGACGCCATGGCTCGGGCCCGGGCTCGGCATGCCGCCGCCCTCGCCCGGACCGAACTCGAAGAAGCGCCGAAAGAACGGCGGGACGTTGTCGTCGTCGTCGCCGCCCTGGCCTGGATTGGGCACTCCACGGCCGTGCATGCGCTCGGCGGTCGCGGGCGCACCCACCTCGACTTCGATGCGCACGACCGACGGCGCCAGCGCCTTGGCCACCGACGAGAACGCGTGCGACAGCACCTTGGCCTCGTTCGGCGTCTCGGTCTTGGGCGTCACCGCGGCCGCGCCCGCCGCCGAGGCGAAGCGCGTGGTGGCGACTCCGCCGGCTCCGACCCCGACCGCCAACGCCAGCGCCGCGAAGCGTCCCCAGTTCGAGCTCCAAATCCCGGTCGATGTCCGCGTCAATCGTCGAGGCGTCGTGTCAGTCGTCATCATTGTTCCTTTGTATCTGGTTCCTTTGTACCTGGAGCTACTTGCTGTCAAGCGTCGGTGGGTCCCCAGGCCCAGCTCCGTCGAGCTCCGCTCGTCGCCGGCGGCTCGGCGAAGCCACGCCTGCATCAGTGACAACGGCCTGCCCGAAAAGAAAATTCCCCTTGGCCCTTCGCGGTCGATTGCCCTTTAGACTGTGCGGTGATGAATTGGTTGCGCCGCCTGCGCGAGGCGCCGGTCACCCTGGCATTGGTTGTCGCCAACCTGGCGATCTATGTCTGGATGGCCATTGTCAGCGGCACCCCCGCGGGGTTCGAGCCCGCGACGATGACCTACTTCGGCGTCAACATCGTCGGGACGGGACAAGCCGTTAGTCACTGGCGCTGGTTGACCGCTGCGTTCGTCCACTTCAACCTGGTGCACATCGGAATGAACATGTGGGTGTTGACCCAGATCGGCGCGGTCTCGGAGCGCACCATCGGCTCCGGCCCGATTGCGGCGGCGTACGTCGTCACCGGCGTATTCGGCAACATGACGACGACGGCGTTCAACACCTGGCGCCAGCACATCGTTCCGTCGGCGGGAGCATCGAGCGCAATCCTGGGCCTCATCGGTCTCGCCGCGGCTTACGCCTGGCGAACTCAACAGAAAGGGATCGCCCGCAACCTGGCGATGAACCTCGTGTTCGTCCTCGTGCTCGGCTATTTCCTCGACCTCGACAACGCAGCCCACATCGGGGGCTTCATCTCTGGCGCCGCCATCGGCCTCGCGCGCGCGCGCTGGCCGCAGCGGCTGCCGCGCTGGCTCGATGGGGCGCTCATCGGTGCGTCGGCGACCCTGACCATCGCGGCGTTCGCGATCATCCGCGCCTACCACGGATATCACTGATGCGCGCCGCCGTTCTGCACCACAGCGCTCCGATCGCGTCGGCGCCCCTGTCGCTCGAGGATGTGCCGGCGCCCGTGCCCGGCCCCGACGACGTGCTGCTGCGCGTGCGCGCCTGCGGCATCTGCCGCACCGACCTGCACGTCGTCGAGGGCGAGCTGCCGTCGCGCCGCTCGCCGATCATCCCCGGCCACCAGATCGTCGGCGAGATCGCCGCCTTCGGCAGCAACCTCGCCGCGCCCGGCGCCTCGCACGGGCTGACGCTGGGCCAGCGCGTCGGGGTCGCCTGGTTGCACCGCACCGACGGCCGCTGCCGCTTCTGCCTGTCGGGCCGCGAGAACCTGTGCATCGACCCCGACTTCACCGGCTGGACCGTCGACGGCGGTTACGCCGAGCTGTGCACCGCGCGCGCCGACTTCGTCTACCCCCTGCCCGACGGGTTCGGCGATCGCGCAGCCGCGCCGCTGCTGTGCGCGGGGATCATCGGCTACCGCGCGCTGCGCCTGACCGGCATCGGCAGCTGGGCCGGCGCGCGGCTCGGCATCTACGGCTTCGGCGCCGCCGGGCACGTGGCGCTGCAGCTGGCGCGCGGACGCGGCGCCGAGGTCTACGTCTGCACGCGCGATCGCACGCGCCACCAAGCGCTGGCCGCCGAGCTGGGCGCGACCTGGGTCGGCGACACCGTGGATCCACCGCCCGTGCCGCTCGACGCCGCCATCATCTTCGCCCCGGCGGGGGAGATCGTGCCGGCCGCGCTGAAGGCGACCGATCGGGGCGGCAGCGTCGTGCTCGGCGGCATCCACATGAGCCCGATTCCCGAGCTGCCCTACGATCTTCTCTACGAAGAGCGCGTCGTCCGCAGCGTGGCCAACAACACGCGCGAGGACGGCCACGCCTTCCTGCGCGAGGCCGCGCGCTTGCCGGTCCGCACACACACGGAGGTGTTTCCGCTCGCCGAGGCCAATCGCGCGCTGCTCGCGCTCAAGACCGACGCGATCCGCGGCGCCGGGGTTCTGTCGGTCGCCACGGACGACTAGGATCCGCGCCATGGATCGGAAGCGGTGAACCGGCGCCCGGCGTGCGCGGACCTCACCGACTTTGTTCGAGCACGTCGAGCGCGGCCACGCGGTAGGCCTCGGCCAGCGTCGGGAAATTGAAGATGTTCTCGACGAAGCTCTCGATGCTGGCGCCCGTGAGCAGCGCCATCTGGCCGAGGTGGATGAGCTCGGTCGCACCCTCGCCCACGATGTGCACACCCAGCAGCTTGTGGCCGCTCGGATCGGCGATGATCTTGAGCAGGCCGTCCTGCACGCCGGAGATCTGGCCGCGCGCAATCTCCTCGAAGCGCCCGCGCCCGACGAGGATCCGGCCGGGGTAGCGCTTGGCCGCCTCTTCCTCGCCGAGCCCGACGCACGCCATCTCCGGGATCGTGTAGATGCCGATCGGGATCATCTCGGCCGGGCTCCCGGGCGGAAGGCCGAGAGCGTGGCAAGCCGCGCGGCGCCCCTGCTCCATCGCCGTCGCGGCCAGCGACGGTGGGCCGATCACGTCGCCGATCGCGTAGATGTGCGGCACGGCCGTGCGGCAGTGCTGGTCGACCTCGAGCAACCCGCGCGCATTCGCCTTGAGCCCGGCCGCCTCCAGCGCCAGCCCTTCGACGTTGGCGGCGCGCCCGAGCGCGACCAGCATCTTGTCGCTCTCGACGACCTCACCGCTACCGAGGCGCGCGACAACCTTGGAGGAACCGTCCCACGCGACCGACGAGATGTTGCGCTCGCCGTAAAAGCGTCCGCCGCTGCGCTCGAAGTCGTCTACGAACTTGCCGACCAGCTCGGCGTCCATGAACTTGAGCGGCCGATCGGCGCGGTCGATCATCGTGACCGCGACGCCGAGGTGCGCGAAGATCGATGCGTACTCGCAGGCGATCACGCCGCTGCCCAGCACGGTCAGCGACGCCGGCAGGTAGAGCATCGACAGGATCGAGTCGCTGTCGAGGATGTTCTCGTGGTCGATCCCGATCTCGGGCGGCGTGCGCGGGCGCGAGCCGGTGGCGATGAAGATCGTGTCGGCTGCGATCCGACGCGTCGATCCGTTGACCGATTGCACGTCGACAGCGCGGTCCGAGACGAACCGCGCGCGTCCGTGGAACAGGCGGATGCCGTTGCGCTCCATCTGTCGGCCCATGTAGGCGACGTGGGCCTTGACGACCTCGTCGAGTCGCGAGGTCAGCGCCGCGACCTCCATGTCGGGTTTCATCGTGAAATCCAGCAACGCGGCGCTGCGGCGCAGGCGCGACAGGTGCAACGCCGTCTCGCGCAGCGTCTTGCTGGGGATCGTCCCACGGTGCACACACATGCCGCCGACGCCGGCCTCCTGCTCGACCAGCGCCACGCGGCGGCCGGCCTTGACCGCCTGTACGGCGGCCTTCTGTCCCGCCGGACCGCTGCCCAGCACGAGCACGTCGAACGCGTGCGCGTCGGCCGGGACGCTCATGCAACCATCGCCGCGACCAGCTCCAGCACTTTTTCACGCCGTGCGAGCAGGCCGGTCACGTCGTCGGGGTACAAGTTCAGGTCCGCGATCGCGGGCGTATCGCGAAAGCCGTCGTCGCCGCCGAGCCGAGCCGGCTCCAGCGAGTGGGTGGCCAGCCGATCGGCCAGGAACGTGATCATCGCTTCCTGACGGAAGCCGCCGGCCCGGGCGTAGGCCGTGCAGTGCTCGATCGACGCGGCGACGGGCTTGGGCAGGCACCATTGCTCGGCGATGCGCACGCCGACGATCGTGTGCAGGTCCTCGAGGAGCGCCAGGAGCGCGATCGGCCCGACGCGCATGGAGTTGCTCTTGACGACGTCGTTCACCAGCTGGAGCAACGCCGGCTTCCCCACCGAGTGAAGCAGGCCGCACAGGAACGCGCTCTCGACGTTGAGGCGGCGCACGCGCGCGATCTCCTTGGCGAAGGCGCCCGACGCCAGCGCGTGCCGCCAGAGTTGGTTCAGCACCGACTCGTAACCAGGCACGCGGAACACGCCGCTCTGCAACGACGCCGCGAACGCAATCTCGCTGACGATGTTCAGTCCCAGCCGCGATACAGCTTGCTGCAGCGACACGATCGGCATGCGCGGCATGTAGGCGGGTGAGTTCGCTATGCGCAGGACCTGACCTGCGAGCGCCGGGTCACGGTGGATCAGCTCCGACAGGCGGTTCGCGTCGGTGGTCGGGTTGCCGACCAGCGCGATCACCTGGCTCGCCACGCGCGGGAGCATGGGCAAGCTCAGCTGCCCGGCGGCCAGGCGGTGGGCCACGGCGGCCCGTAACGGATCTCCGCCCGCGATGGCCTCGTCGGCAGCTAGCATGTCCCCGCCCCCAGGCCGATCGAAACCGTGTGGCAGCACAAGCCCTCACCGGTTCGGCGGACCGCGCCGAGACCTTTAGTTGCGCGCGAGGTTTGACGAAATAGCGAATGTGGCGTTGGCCAATGCCGAGGGGTCGAGGAGCGCGTTGATCGGTCAGTCGGTCGGCTCCTATGTGATCACCTCCCTGCTGGGGGAAGGTGGGATGGGGAAGGTTTACCTGGCGCGCCATTCGCTCATCGGGCGCAAGGCGGCCATCAAGATCCTGAACCCGGACATCTCCTCGGACGAAGAGTCGGTCTCGCGCTTCTTCACCGAAGCGCGGCTGGTGAATGACATCCGCCATCCCAACATCGTCGAGATCACCGATTTCGGGCAGTTCTCCAACTACTACTGCATCGTGATGGAGCTGCTCGAGGGCGAGACGCTCGCCGCGCGCCTGCTCCGCGCGCGCACGCTGGACGAGGCCACGGTCGTCCGGATCTTCCGCCAGGTGACGTCGGCGCTGGGCGCGGCGCACGAGCAGGGGATGGTTCACCGCGACGTCAAGCCGGAGAACATCTTCCTGCGCAACCACCCCGACTATCCCGACTTCGTGAAGGTGCTCGACTTCGGCATTGCGAAGCTGCTGGGCGGGAGCTCCCCGGTCGGGCACCACACCAAGACCGGGACGGTGATCGGAACGCCCGCGTACATGTCGCCCGAGCAATGCCTGGGCGAGGCGTCGCTGGATCTGCGCAGCGACATCTATTCGCTCGGCGTCGTCCTTTACGAAGCGCTCACCGGGCGCCAGCCGTTCGTGGGCGATACGCTCGGGCGCCTGATCGTGTGCCACGTCAGCGAGGCGCCGATCCCGCCGTCGAACGTGAACAGCCACGTCTCGGCGGCAATGAGCGCGGTGGTGATGCGCGCGCTCGCGAAGCAACCGAAGGATCGCTTCGCCAGCATGAAGGAGATGCGCGAGGCGCTGGAGGTCGCGCCCGTGCGCGGCCCCGCGGTCAACGTGGTCAACGGCCGACAGCGCTCGATCACGCGGCCGGTGCCGATGGACTCGCGCCCCGCGCCGGCGCCCCCGCCCGCGCCGCGCGGTCCGGTGGCGAGCCCGCCGAGGCGCGCCTCCGAGGACAACGCCACCGTCGACATCGACGCCGTCGACACCGCGCACGAGCAGGCGGTCAAGCTGGTGAACCTGGTGCAGGAGCGCTTCGCCACCGGCCGCGTCGAGCTCCCGGCGCTCCCCGAGGTCACCGAGCGCTGCCTCGAGCTCTTGCGCCGATCGAACCTGGGCTTCACCGAGGTCGCGAAGACCATCAACCAGGTGCCGCATCTGCGCTCGCGGGTCATGCGCCTGGCCAACAGCGCCGCATTCCCCAGCCTGATGCCGGCGACGACGCTCGACATGGCGATCGCGCGCCTCGGCACCGAGGGGATGCACGACGCGCTGGTCGAGTTCGCGGCCCGCGACGTCCTCGAGGGGCGCCAGCAGACCCGGGTGAAGGAGGCTTTGCGCCGGATCTGGCCGCAGTCGATCGGCGCGGGGCTGATCGCGGGCAACCTCTGTGAGCTCCTCGCGCGCGACTCCGAGACGACCTACGCGTATCTCGCCGGCCTCCTGCACAATATCGGCAAGCCGCTGGTCGGCGCGCTGCTGATCGACATCGAGCAGCAGATGATGCGCGCCGGTGAGCGCCAGCCCATCAGCGAGGCGGTCTGGATCGCGGCCATCGAGGCGAGCCACCGCCAGTTCGGCGCGGCGCTGCTGCGCAAGTGGCACCTGGCGCACCCGATCGCCGAGGCCATCGAAGCATCGGGCGAATTCGACGTGGCGCGGCCCCGCAAGCTCAGCAACCTCGTCCGCTTCGCCGTCGCGCTCGCGCAGCGCCTGGGCTTGACGATCGGCCCGTCGAACCCGACGCACGCCGAGGAGGCGTGCGTGCAGGGGCGCGGCCTGCTGGAGATCGACGACAAGGTGATGCGCGTGCTCTCGCACGGATTGAAAGAGCGCGCGATCGTGCTGGCGGGCATCCGCGGTCAGTGAAGCGCGCGAGCGATCACGCGGTCGCGAGGTAGTCGCGATAGCTGACGGGACGGAGCCTGCGCAGGAGGCGCGCGAGCACGCGGCGCACGGCGCGCCGCTGGCTCGGTCGCGCCATGTCGGCGGGGTGAACCGCCAGGCGCGTGTCGGCGGGCGGCAGGAACGACTGCACCGCCGCGTAGATCGCCGTGGCGCGCGCCTCGAGCTCGCCGAGCGAGCCCCAGCCGATCACCCGTGGAACCAAGCGCCGACCGCGGTGGACGATGCCGTCATAGAGCTCGTAGAACTCGAAGCCGGCGCGGTCGACCACGTCGCGCGCCGCCCGCGACAGCAGCCACGCCGGCGGGATGAAGCCGCGCAACGCCGATTCGAGCCCGGCGCGGCGAAAGATCGCCCGCGCCTGATCCAGCCGGCGTTCGGCGTCGGCGGCGTCGCAGCGAAAGAACTCGCCCTGCCCGCGCGCGAACACATGCGCGCGGAACCAGCCGCCGGGCGTCCAGGCGCGGCCGACCATCCGGTGCGTGAGCCCGTGCATCACCAGTGTGGCGCCGCCGCCGGCGAGCTCGCGCAGGAACGCCAGCGTCTCCTCGTCCTGGTCGATCGCGCGCTTTGATTCGTGGAACGGAATCACGAAGCAGGTGAGATCGCGCGGCGCGAGCCCGAGCTCGCGGAACATCTCCAGCGCGGTCCGACAGTCGGGGAGCGTCAGCGGCGACACGTCGTGCAGCGAGATCAGCGAGCGCGCCGGCCGCGGGAGGCTCAAGCGTTCTGCGTGAACGACTTCCATATGCGGCTGAACGGCACCTCGTTCCAGCGCTGGATCATCGCGCGCCGGCCGTTGGTGCTCAGCAGTTGCGCGTGGCGCGGATCGTCGAGGATGCGCGCGATCGCCTTCGCCAGGCCGGCCGGCCCGAACTCGTAGCACTCGGCCGAGAGACCATCGGTCACGAACTCGGCGATGAACGCGTCCGACGGAACCAGCACGGGGACGCCGCTCGACATCGCCTCCATGTTGACCAGGCCCAGCGTATCGACCCGGCTCGCGAACACGAACATGCGCGCCGAGGCGTAGAGCTTCTTCAGGGTGTCTCCGCGCTGCAGGCCGACGAAGCGCACGAACTCCTGGTCGCGGTACATGTGCTCGAGCTCGGCGCGCTCCGGTCCATCGCCGGCGATCACCAGCAGCGGGCGCGGGGACCGGATCTGCAAGCGCTCGACCGCTTCGACGATGAGCGGAATGTTCTTCTCTTCCGAGATCCGGCCCACGCTCAGGATCACCGGCCGATCGCCGACGTCCAGGTTCAGGTCATCGAACACCCCGGCACCGCAGTGCACCGGGGAGAAGTCCTCTGGATCGATCGCGACCGGCATCACCGACAGCTTGGACGCGTTCACGCCCATCTCGACCAGGGCGTCGCGCGAGCCGCTGGAGAACGCAAACACGCGATCGACGTGCGCGTAGAACCAGGCCAGGTACCGGCGCGCCGCGCGCTCCATGAACGCGTTGCCGCCCAGCGGGCGGATCAACGCCGGCACCTCCGTGTGATAGCTCGCGGTGACCGGCAGGCGCAGCACCTTGGCGATCAGCAGGCCCACCAGGCCCATCGGCCCGGGCGTCGACAGCTCGATGTGCGAGATGCGCTCGCGCCAGACCCACGCCAGCGTGTCGATCAACGACGGCACGTGCAGCTGGATGCGCGTATAGAGCGGCAACGTGAAGCTGGTCGCCGCCGGCAGGTTGTGCAGGCTCGCGCGATCGTCGAAGTGCCCGGGCAGATCGCCGCAGTACGGAATCAAGACCTCGCGCCCGGCCGCGCGCGCCTGGCTGACGAAGCGCTTGCACCAGACCGAGACGCCGTCGACCTGCTCCAGCGAATCGCTGAACACCGCCAAACGGTCGTGCCGGCGCTCGAGCGGAAACGCGGTCCACTGTTCCCACACCCGCCGCACTTGCTGTTCTTGCTTGCCGAAGTGATCCGCGGCGAAGAAGACCGGCGCCGCCGTCACCAGCCCGCCGGCGAGATCCCGGCAGGCGCCGAAGATGCGATAGAGATCGAAGTCCTGCGCGCCGGCGAGCATGTCCTGCAACGCCGCCTCGAGCACGGCGTCGCTGAGGCGCGAGATGCCGGCGATGATGCGCGCGTCGCACTCGTCCGAGGGCGCCTGATCGGTGCGCAGGATGTCGAGCTCGCGTCCGACCGGCAACGACGCGCGCTGCGCGCCGGCCAGCAGGCTGGCGAGAAAGCTGCCCGTGTCGCGCGCGGGACCTCCGTTCTTGACCGGCTGCTGCGCGCGGCCGGCGATGACGTCGATCATCTCCACGAACGGATCACGATAGTCCTGCCGATCGATCTGCCGCTGCTTCAGGTGATGATACGTCGTGTGCTGCACACAGAGCGCCATCGCGTTCAGGTCGGCTTGCTGACCGACCAGCTGGCCGTCGCCCGCCATGCAGCGCTCGAGGAACGCGGCCGGTGTGACCGAGCTCGCTTCGATCGCGGTGTAGACCGTGCCGCAGCGGCGATGCACGTGATCGTCGGAGCCGGCGGTCAGCGCCTTCCGATGGGGTGTCGCGCCGTGCGGCGTGATGCCGTGCTTGCGTGCGAGGCGCGCGATCACCTCCGGGGTCACGCGCTCGAGCAGCGTCGTGAGGTCCGGCTCGATGCGCGCGTCGGTGAGACCGTTCAGCCCCTCGAACGTCGGAAACAACAGCAGCAGCTTCTCGAGCGTGTCCGCATCCAGGTGCCAGCTCGGGCTCAACAATGGATGCGCCAGCCCGTGCGCGATGCCTTCGCGCGACAGATACTCCGACAGGCGATAGATGTCACGCCGGCGCTCTTGAACGTGGTCGTGCTGCGCCGGCGTGATGTTCCACGCCAGAACATGCATGACGCAGCCGTTCTCGGGGAACAGCGCCGTGATCTCTTCCGAGAGAAAGAAGTCGGGACGATCGATGAGTTCGAGCCCGCCGCTGATCGTGTCGTGATCGGTGAGCGTGACGAGCGTCATGCCTCGTTGTTTGCACAGCTCGTACTGACGAGTTGGATACGAGTAGCTCTCAGGGCATCCAAAAAACCGCGTGTACCATTCGTCGTTTCCGACGGAGGCGCTGGAGTGTAGGTGAAGGTCGCATCGCGTCTCTGTCATGAACACCCCGTGGGCGGATAAAGATCGAGCACTCTACCCACAAATTGCGCGGTGTCTAGAAGCCTGATTTTCGTCACTTGCACTCTTTTGATTGATACAGAAGTTTTAAAAAGACCCCGATGGTTAAGAAGTGAGCGCACCAAAGCTGTCATCAAGTGAGGCTGGTCTCGTCGCTCCTCACGCGCGCGAACGAATCCAGTTGCCGCCCGCGGATCCGCGCGAGGCGGCACCACTCCCGCTCGATCCGGTGCTGTTCGCGGCGGGATTGAACGTCGCCGCGCGCTCGATCTGGCGCGGACTGCGCGGCTGGAAACGCTACGACGGCAGCGTCGAAGCGATCTGCCGCGCGGTGATTGAAGACTGCTGGACCGGAGGCTACTTCGCCGGCTCCGCGGGACACTTCAAGCAATTCTGGACACGCGATCTCGCGATGTGCACGCCGGCGCTGTGCAACCTCGGCTACCGCGAGCGCGTGATTGCGTCGTGGGAGTGGGGGCTCGAGCGATTCGAGCGCGCGGGCCGCATGAGCACCACGATCTTCTATGGTCGCTTTCCGCGCGACGTCTACGCGTACGCGTGCGACTCGCTGCCGCTCACGCTGTTCGCGTTGCAGGCGGCGGGTTGCGACTATCTCATCGACCGGCACCGCGAGCTGTTCCGGCGCGAGGTCGCGCGCTTTCACGAGATCGTCTTCGATCCCGAGCTCGGCATGGCGCGCACGAGCGGCTATTTCTCCGGACCGCGCGACTGCATGACGGGCCGATCGACGGTGTTTGCCAACACCATGATCGCGCTCTTGTCGAAGCTGCTCGACGGCGACAACCGGCTGCCCAACCCGTTCGCGGGCCACGACATCCGCGACCGCATGCTGCAGCACCACTGGACCGGCGAATACTTTCGGGACGCGCTCTGCCGCGATCTCCCGTCGGGCGACGCAAATGTCTGGCCGTTCTTCTTCGGCATCTTCGATGACCCCGAGATGCGCCGGCGCGCGTTCGCGACGCTCGAGGCGCGCGGGCACACCGAGCCCGTGCCGCTGCGCTACTTCGAACGCCGATTGCCCGACAGCGAGCTGCCGGTGCCGAAGATGTTCACGCCCAACTATCAGGGCGACCCGAGCTGGACCCAGCTCGGCGCGATCTATCTCGGCGAGCTCGCCAAGTTCGACCGCAACAAGATGATTGCGCAACGCGCGCGGATGGCCAGCTTCATCGAGCGCGACCGCAACTACCTCGAGCTCTACACCCGCGGCGGCAAGCCCTACGTCGGCCGCGCCCATCTCTATCACTGCGACGAGGGCATGATCTGGGCGGCGATGTTCCTCGACCTCTATCGCTAGCGCGGCGGGCCTGGCACGATCCGGTCAACCCCTGGCCGGAGCGCCGCGCGACCACTAAGATCCGTTCCATGTCGATCGCGACGACCGATCCGACCACCGGCGAGACCGTGCGCACGTTCACGCCCCTCGACGCGGGCGCAATCGAAGCGGCGCTGGCGCGCGCGGCCGCGGCGGCGCCGCGCTGGCGACGCACGCCGGCGGGCGAGCGCGCGGGCGTGCTCGCTCGCGCCGCGAGCCTCCTCGATCAGGAGAGCGAGACCTTCGGCCGCCTCATGACCCTGGAGATGGGCAAGCTGCTGCGCGCGGCGATCGACGAAGCGAAGAAGTGCGCGGCCGGTTGCCGCTACTACGCCGAAAACGGCGCGCGCTTCGTGGCGGCCGAGCCGATCCACGACGCCGCGACCGCCGCCGCGCACGAAAGCGCGCGTGTCGACTATCAACCGCTGGGCGCGGTGCTGGCGGTGATGCCGTGGAACTTTCCTTTCTGGCAGGTGATCCGCTTCGCCGCGCCGGCGCTGGCCGCCGGCAACGTCGCGCTGCTCAAGCACGCGTCGAACGTCCCGCAGTGCGCGCTCGCGCTCGAGGATCTCTTTCGCCGCGCCGGCGCGCCGGACGGTGTCTTTCAAACCTTGCTGGTCGGCTCCGACGTCGTGCCGCGGCTGATCGCCGATGCGCGCGTCGCCGCCGTCACCGTGACCGGCAGCGAGCCAGCCGGGCGATCGATCGCCGCCGAGGCCGGGCGACATCTCAAGAAGATCGTCCTCGAGCTGGGCGGCAGCGATCCGTTCGTCGTCATGCCCAGCGCCGACCTCGATCGCGCAGTCGAGATGGCGGTGCAGGCGCGCGTCGTCAACAACGGCCAGTCGTGTATCGCCGCCAAGCGCTTCATCGTCGCCGACGCGATCTACGATCGTTTCGCGCCGCGGTTCGCGACGGCGATGGGCGCGCTGCGCGCCGGCGATCCGACCGCGGCCGATACGGAGCTTGGCCCGCTGGCGACGGCGGGGATCCGCGACGATCTCGCGTCGCAGGTCGAGCGCTCGGTCGCGGCCGGCGCGCGCCTGCTCACCGGCGGGCGACGCCTCGACCGTCGCGGATTCTTCTACGCGCCCACGGTGATCGCCGACGTGCCGCGCGCGGCGCCCGCGTACGCGGAGGAGCTCTTCGGCCCGGTGGCGTCCCTCTTCCGCGTGCCCGACGTGGAGAGCGCGATCCGACTGGCCAACGACACCACGTTCGGGCTCGGCGCCAGCGTCTGGACGCGCGACCGCGCCGAGGCGGAGCGCTTCGCCGCAGAGATCGACGCCGGCATGGTCTTCGTCAACGGGCAGGTGATCTCCGACGCGCGCTTCCCCTTCGGCGGCGTCAAGCACTCGGGACACGGGCGCGAGCTCGGCATGCTCGGCCTGCGCGAGTTCGTCAACATCAAGACCGTGCGCATGACCGGCCTCGACTGATTCGGTCGCGGGCTTCTCGAGCGACGGTTGCCGAGTCACTCGACGCCCGGGGAGGACGCGACGTTGCGCGATCACTATCCTCGATCCAGCGTCGGTCAGTCACCCGCTCCCGGGGTGGGGTATTCCTCTTGCGGGGGCCGCGGCCCTCACCCCGCCGGTCGGGGGCAACGCTCTCCCGGCCGGAAAGCCGGCGACTCGACCGAGGGCGTGTCGCGACCTGAATCGACGAGTTGGAACGAGCGCTGGGGAGGAAGCGAGCGACTAACCAACCGTCGACCGAGGATCTGAAGCGCGCGACGAGATCGAGATCGAGAGATCGAGAGGCGCTCAGACGTCGGGCGCATCGATCCGGTCCAGGCGCCGCAGCTCGGGCGCCCACCACGCGACCACGGCCACGACCAAGAAGGTGATGAAGCCGCCGAACATCACCGACGGCTCGGCGCCGAGCAGGCGCGCCGCCACGCCCGATTCAAAGGCGCCGATCTCGTTCGACGAGCCGATGAAGATCTGATTCACCGACGACACGCGCCCCAGCATCGCCGGCGGCACGTGCGTCTGGATCAGCGTGCTGCGCACCCAGACGCTCAGCATGTCGGCGGCGCCGCTGACCGCCAGCAGGGCCAGCGACAGCCAGAACCAGCGCGAAACGGCGAACGCGATCATGCAAAGACCGAACGCCACCACCGCCCACAAGAAGGTCGGCCCCGCGCGGCGTGGCGCCGGACGCAGCGCCAGCATCGCCGACATGACGACCGCACCGATCGCGGGCGCCGTGCGCAGGAAGCCCAGGCCCTGCGGCCCGATGTGCAGGATCTCCTCCGCGAAGACCGGCAGGATCGCGACCGCGCCGCCAAACAACACCGCGAACAGATCCAGCGTCATGGCGCCCAGGAACAGCTTGCGCTCGAGGATGAACAGCACGCCCTCGCGCAGGCTGCGCGCGAGCGGCATGAACGCCGGGCGTGGCGCGCGGTCTCGCACGCGGATCTGAAAGACCGCGCCGAGCGCGGCCGCCATCAACACCGCCGCGACCGAATACGCGACGCCCGCGCCGAGCCAGCCATAGATGAGGCCGCCCAGCGCCGGACCGGTGACGGCAGCGATTTGCCAGACGCCGGTGCGCCACGCCACCGACGAAGAATAAAGAGCGCGGGGCACGACCTCGGCGCTGAGCGCGTTGCGCGCCGGCAGCAGGAAGCTGCGCGCAGCGCCGCAGATGACGATGACGCCGTAGATCGCCAGCCGCAGCGACTGGCTCTGCAGCGCGCCGCGCGCGCCCGGGCGGTTGACCAGCGCCAGCGCGAGCGCGCACAGGAACAGCACGACGAGCGCGATCAGCGCGACCCGGCGCCGATCGAGCGAATCGGCGACGTGCCCGGCCCAGAGCGCGAGCCCGATGAACGGCACCGCCTCGGCGAGCCCGACCATGCCCAGCGAGAGCGGGTTGTGGGTGATGGCGTAGATCTGCCACGCCACCACCACACCCTGGATCTGCGCGCCCATCGCCATGGTCAGCACGCTGACCACGAACCAGCGAAAGCCCGCCACGCGCAGCGGCGCGAACGAGTCGTGGCCTGCGGGCGCCTCGACGGGACTCGGCGGCGGCGCGCCTGCCTCGGCGGCCGACTCGGCGATCGACTCTCCTCGGGGTCTCTGAACGTCCGACATCGAATCCTAGATTACGGTATGAATGACGCTCCCCCCCGAATTCGGAACCCTCGATCAACCGAAGAGAGCCACGTGACGCTGGGAAAAAACTTCCGCCTTCCGCCCGAAGTCAAGCCAACCCGCTACCGCGCCGACCTGCGCGTCGACCTCGATGGCGCGCGCTTCGATGGACAACTATCGATTGATCTCACGCTGGCGGCGCCTTGCAGCGCGATCACACTCCACGCCGTCGAGCTCGACGTGAAGAGCGCGGTCGTCGAGTGGGCCGGTGGCACCGTCGCCGCGGGGGCGATCCGTCCCGACGCCGAGAGCGAGACGCTGACCTTCGAGTTTCCGGACCCGCTGCCCGCGGGCAACGTCAAACTGCATTTGGCCTGGTCGGGGCGCTTCAGCTCCGGGCTGCGCGGCCTCTATCGCGCCGGCAACCTCGCGGTCACGCAGTTCGAGGCCGCCGACGCGCGCCGCGTGTTCCCCTGCTTCGACGAGCCGGCGTTCAAGGCAGTCTGGCAGATCGCGCTCGACGACGTCGCGCCCGGACTGACGGCACTCTCGAACGGCTCCGTCGTCAGCGACGAGGCGGGTCCGAACGGACGCCGCCGCATCGTCTTCGCGCCGACGCCTCTGCTGTCCTCGTACCTGGTGGCGATCATCATCGGGAATCAGGTGCCGAGCGACGCCGCGAGCGCGCGCGGCATTCCGATCCTCACCTGGTCGGTGCCGGAGAAGCGCGGCCTCACGGGGTTCGCGCAGACGGCGGCAGCGGCGGTGCTGCCGCTGCTCGAGGACTACTTCGGCCTGCCCTACCCCTTCGGCAAGCTCGACCAGATCGGCGTCCCCAACTTCGAGGCCGGCGCCATGGAGAACGCCGGCGCGATCACGTTTCGCGAGGTCGCGCTGCTGCTCGACGTCGCGACGGCGCCGCTGGCGGTGCAGAAGCGCGCCGCCGAGGTGATCACTCACGAGCTGGCGCACCAGTGGTTCGGAAACCTCGTGACGATGGTCTGGTGGGACGACCTGTGGCTCAACGAGGCGTTAGCGACCTGGATGGCGTACAAGATCGTCGACGCCTGGCGGCCCGAATGGCGCATCTGGATGGACTTCGAGATGGGCAAGGGCTCGGCGCTGGTGCTCGACGCGCTTCAGTCGGCGCACCCGATCCGCGCCGACGTGCGCAACGCCGAGGAGGCGGGCGAATCGTTCGACGCGATCACCTATGAAAAAGGCGGCGCGGTCCTGCGCATGATCGAAGGCTTCCTGCGCGAGGACCGCTTTCGCGAGGGCATCCGTCTCTATATGCGACGCCACCGCGAAGGCAACGCCACCGCCGACGATCTCTGGGGCGCGCTCGGCGATGCCTCGGGGCAGCCGATCGTCGAGCTGGCCAACGGTTGGATCCGCCAGATGGGCTATCCGCTCGTCGAGCTGAAGAGCGCGCCCGCGCCCGACGGAAAAACGCGCCTGACGCTGACGCAGCGCCGGTTCTTCGCCGATCCCGACGCGCGCGAGACCGGCGCGCCCGCACGCTGGCTGGTGCCGGCGGTGCTGCGCTTCCGCGACGCGACCGGCGTCAAGCAGCAGTCGGTGCTGCTGCGCGAGCCGACCGCCGAGGTCGAGCTCGAGGCCAACGGACCGGTCGCCTGGTGTCTGGCCAACGCGCACGGGCGCGGCTTCTTCCGCGCGTCGTACGAGCCGGCGCTGCTGGCGAAGTTGGTATCGGCGATCGGTGAGCTCGGCCCGGAGGAACGGCTGGGCCTGGTGTCGGATCAGTGGGCGCTGGTGCGCGCCGGAAAGGTCGAGGTCGCCGCGTTTCTCGATCTCGTATCGGGGCTGGGCGGCGAGAGCGACCATGTCGTGCTCGAGGAGATCCTCACGCGTCTGTCGGTCATCGAGCACCGCCACGTCGGCGACGAGGATCGCGCGCGGTTCCATGGTTTCATCGCCGATCTGTTTGCGAAGTCGGCGGGACACCTCGGTTGGCGCGCCGAGCGCGACGGGACCGAGGACGACGACGAGACGCGCCTGCGCCGCGCGGCGCTGCTGCGCGCGCGCGTGCTGCTGGCGCGCGTGCCCGACGGAATCGCCGACGCCGAGGCGCGCTACGCCACGCACATCGAGGGCGGGACCGGCACCCTGGATCCCAACCTGCTCGACGTGGTGGTGACGGCGGCGGCGCGCAGCGCCGACGAGGCGCGTTTCGAAGGGCTGCGGCGGCGGGCGCGCACCGAGACCGACCCGGCAGCGAAGCGCCGCTTCCTGCACGCGCTGGCGCGCGTCGAGACTCCGTCACTGGTGAAGCGCGCCGTCGAGCTGGCGATGACCGACGACGTGCCGATGCAGGACTTCACGTCGTACATGGGCGTGTTGCTGGGCAACCGCGCGGCGCGCGAAGAAACCTGGGCGCTGATCCAGAACGGATGGGAATCCGTGCGCGCCAAGGCCGATTCTCCGATCTTGATTCGCCGCCTCATCGAATCGTTGTCGGTGCTTCCGGAGCGCCGCCACCTGACCGAGGTCGAGTCGTTCCTGAATCGGCATCCGATCGATGGCGCGAAGCAGGCGACCGCGCAAACGCTGGAGCGACTGCGCATGGACGTCGCGCTCCGCGAGCGGTTAATACCGCAGGTGCGCAATTGGTTGTCCGGGCACGCCAAATCCGTCAAAGAGACGTCCGTCAAAAAAACGACGTCGTGACGGCGATTTGACGCTGAAAACAAAGCCCGAAAGCGTCTGGGAATCACCCGACGGTTCGTGTACGCTCATGTCTGCGACGTAGGTAGCTCTGCAACCACTTGCTCGAATCGAGGTCGTGAGATGAGCATGACGAGAGATACGGTGTCGGCGTCTGCGCCCACCTCGGGGACCAGCCGGCTGATCGGCATGTTGATTTCGTTGATCACGGCGATCGGCGTGTTCCTCATCGGGCTGGCGGTCGTCTCGCATATCAAGAGCGCGACGGCCGACGTCGCACCGGAGCCTCTCGCGCGCGCGACGGCGCCAGCGGCGCAGCCGATCGCTGTTGCGCCGGCAGCCCCGGCCGCGCCGGCTGCGCCGGCGGCCGCCGCGAATCCGACGACGCCGCCCGCGAACGCCGCCGCCCCGGCGCCGACCGATCCGGCGAGCGCGAATGCCGCCCCCGCGACCGCTCCCGCGGCGCCGGCGGCAACGGCGCTGGCGGCACCGAACGCCGCCGCCCCGGCGCCGGCCGCGACCA